>JGI20166J26741_11710806_pt1 | contig 10773 bp, 8 predicted proteins | sample TergutCu122P5_FD_26741 | JGI IMG/M metagenome (IMG submission 26741) | reverse complement strand
ACCCGCCGCGCGAAGAACTCGACCGGCCAGTCGAAAGCCTCCGCCTGCACGTCCTGCGGCATGCAGACGACCACGGCGCCCGTGTCCGCCGGATCGGTGAGCACCCGCATCGCGTTCATCAGGGACGGGATCAGCTGCTCGGGCCGGTTGATCCGATCCCAGAACCGGGCCACCGGCTTGAACGCGTCGTTGACCGAGACGTCCAGGCTCTGCGGGCTCTCCAACTGCTGCAAGACCGGGTCGGGCGCCCGCGTCGCGAAGAAGTCGGACGGGAGCAGCAGCACCGGCAGCCGGTTCGTCGTCGCCAACGCCGCGCCGGTCACCATGTTCGTCGCGCCCGGGCCGATCGAGCTCAGCACGGCCATCGTCTGCAAGCGGTTCGTCTGCTTGGCGAACCCGGACGCCGCATGGACGCCACCCTGCTCGTTGCGCACGAGGATGTAGGGCATGTCCGGCGCGGGCAAGGCCGGGTCGGCGGCGCCCAACGACGCCTGGAGCAACGCCTGGCCCAGCCCGCACACGTTCCCGTGGCCGAAAATGCCTAGACAACGGGGTATCAGCCGGCGCTCGACCCCGTCGCGCTCCGAATACTGGCTGGCCAGGAACGCGATCGTCGCCTGCCCGACCGTCAACCGTACTGTTTGTGTCATGACCGTCCTTCGCTATCTATGACCCAGATTCTGCTTGGCGCCACTGACAATTTCGCGCGGCCAGGCACCGGAACTTCGCGGGTTCGTCACGGCTCCGGAACCAAGACATCACGGACGAGTTGGTCGAGTTCCGCGTCGGCTGCGAGGAACTGGCGCAGCGTCCGCCGCGTCGCCCCGAATCCGTCGAACTCCGCGGGTGCCATGCCGTCCACGTAATAGGCGCGCCGGAAGTCCGGCATGGCGCCCAGGGCGTCCAGGATCGTCACAGACACCGGAACGTCGATCCGCGGCCTGGGATCGATCCCGCTGGCCTGGAAGCGCTCCTGCCAGGCGAACGGGGGCGACAACACCATGTCGCCGCCGACGAACTCCGTCCATTGCAACGCGTTACGGTAGGCCGCGATCAGCAGCCGGGAACGCCAACCCCGCTCGCGGAACTCGCCGTAGGCCTTCTTCGCGACGGCGATGCCTGCCCACTCCAGATAGCCCGGGTCGAAGCACAATCCGTCGCGCTCGTAGACGATTTTCAGCCAGTCGTCCAGGCGGCCGACCATGAGCGTCACGACCGGGCCCATCGTGGTGGTGTCCAGACCCTCGGCGTCCCGGCGTTTGAGGCCGCGTTCGATCGCCGCGCCCGTTGCGAGCGCTTGCGACACGGTGAACGACACCGTCACGTTCACGCTCACGCCGCGGTAGGTGGCCTCTTCGATCGCCGCCACGCCGGCGCGCGTCGCCGGGATCTTCACGATGATGTTCGGCGCGAGCGAGGAGAAATGTTCCGCTTGCGCGACGAGCTTGGCGGCATCGCGCGCGTTGCGCGGGTCGGTCTGCATCGACAGCCGGCCGTTGCGTCCGTGGTACCGCTCGAACGCCGGCTCCAACAGCGCGGCGGCTTCCAGCGACACCTCCTCGACGATCTTCCAGCCGATTTCCGATTCGGACGCCGTTGGCAGCTCTTCGGCCAACTGCGCGATGCGCGCCGTCCACCGCGGCAGATCAGCCCGGATCGCGGCCAGCGCGAGCACCGGGTTGCAGGTCGCTCCGACCGCCCCGAAGGAGATCGATTGGGTGAGCTCGGCGGGCGTCGCCGAGTCGTTCCACAAGACGGTTGGGCCAGCCTGGGTCATCAGACCCAGTGGCGTTGCGTTGGTGGTCATAGGGGGTTCCTTTCGTCCACTTGGTTCGTGGGGTTTGGAGGTTCGACGGACTGGTCACGTCGCATCCTGGCGCCGAAAGTAGTCCGTCAAGTCTTCCCGGGTACCGGTGAACGGCCCGACTCTCTCCATCTTAAGAGAGACCAGCGCGGCGGCCGTTCGTAGGGCCACCGGTCAGCGAATCGCGTCAGCCGCGTTGTCTTGTAGGCCGGTCCACCTGCGCGTCCGCCCATATCAGCCAACGTCGGTCGGCCCATTTTGGTCTTCCGCGGTCGCTCCGGGACGCGCCTACCGCGCCCGTTTCGGAAGTGTTCATTTTGGTCTTCCGCGGTCGATCCTGCCGCGTGTCGCGGGACGATGGACCTCTATGGGCGGTTTTCGGTGCACCAGCCGGCAACGGCCGGTGCTGCGGCACCCTCCACGGGCAGCAAACCGCCCGCCACGATCGAGTATCAGCGATCGTGACGGGCGGTGGGGTTTCTCGTTTCGCCGGGCGGCGCGAAACGGCCTCGGCTTAGCGCAGGTCGCTATTTGGCCCGGACGAGAAGGTACGTCGTAGATCGTCGATGCCGCTGGGACCGCCGCCCTCCACGGGCAGAATGAGCCACAGGACCAGGTAAACGAGGACGCCCGTCGAGAATCCGAAGATCGCGAGTGCCACAAAAATGATTCGAACAATGGACGGATCTATGCCAAAACTGCGCGCGAGTCCGCCGCAGACGCCGCCGATGAACTTGTCAGTGGCGGAACGGGCGAGCGGTTGATTCATTTGTTTCCTCCTTGGTGGTGTTTTTTTGTTTTCAGTGACGGCCACGGCGGGGGTGTGAGGGCCGTCCCCTTCGTGGTTCGCATGTCAGTGGCGGCGGACGGCGAGCACGAGGGTGGTGACGCCGATGCCGATGAGCAATATGGGAGCGAGTATTCGCAGCACGCCCCAGTCGACGGACGCGAACGCCGCGATCAGGAAGAACGCGCCGACCAGACTGGCGATCAGGCCGATGACAAGGGCGACAAGGTCCAGGCGGGGGGTCATGGCCGGATCTCCAGATGGCCGACGTCGAGAATCACCGTCAGGTGCAAGATGGGCTTGCCTTCGTTCGGGGCACTGTAGAGGGTGCTGTTCGTGTCGATTCCGCCTTGGCTATCAGATTCGGAATCCCCCGGGAGTTGGAAGCTGGCGTCGCCAACGCGGACGCTCCAATCGACCTGGACGTTCTGCTTTTCGGGAATGATGATCGTCAGATTTCCCATTGACATAGTTATCGTCGTCGAGACGTCGCGTGTCACGTCCACCGCCGAGAAATCGTAGACGAAATCGCCCGCACCCGAACTAAGCGTGGCCGGAATGGCGTCCACATCCGAAAAATACGCGCTGGCTTGCCCGCTCGTGCTCGTGCTCGTGCTCGTTTCGATGAAGCGAGCGCCCGCGGGCGTCTCGGCTCCGTAGGCGATCACCGTCGCCACGCACGCGAGGACGGCGAGCGCCGTCATGCCGCGCGGGCGTCCCCGGCGGACGCTGGCGAGCAGACCCACGCCGAGACTCAGGGTGACCGCCGCGACGAACGCCGCCCCCGGGACGGGAACCCCGGCCATCATGATGATCGCCAGCACGCCGATCCCGACCGCCATGAGACTCAAAGCGATCGCCCAGCCGTGACCGCGGCGGTCGGGTAGCGCGGGCACCGGCAGCGGCGGCTGGGGCGGGAGGGCGGAGAGGTCGCCCGTAGCGGGCAGCGCGATGCCTTGCCGGTGGGCATCGACGCGCTGCTGCCAGGCGTCGGCGGCGCGTTCGAACGGCGTGGGCTCGGCGGTTCTGGTCGGCGCTGCCGTCCGTCCGTTCTTCGTCAGCGCGAACGCGACGACCGCGATGATCACGACCGGCGCGAATCCGACGCTACGCCACCCGAAGACCGCACCGAAGACCACCATGAGCGCGGCGGCTGCCGCGAGCCACAGGGCGATCGGCGGCCAGTTTGCAGTGAACGGGAGCAACCGGCGCAGCGGCGCCGGTGCCGTCGTCTCGCGGGGTATCGCGACGACGCCCGCCAAATACAACGCCACGCCGAACCCGCCCGCGAAGCACAGCGCGATCATGAGCACGCGGACGATCGTCGGATCGATGCGGTAACGTCGCGCGATTCCCGCGCACACCCCAGCGAGGACAGCCCCCGAGCGCGGGCGACACAGGACGGGCAAATCGGTCATGTCTCCATTGTTCGCCGCCGCGGGCGTCCGGGGAATCGGGGGCAACCCTGAACAAACCCGCGCGGGGGGCCGGACGGCTTACATCGGCGGGCCGAACTGCGGGTCGGTCATGACGTTCACGCAGGACGGTTTCCCGCACGCCAGCGCGCGGTCGATGGCCGGGCCGATGTCGGCGGCCGCGGTGACGAACTCGCCGTGGCCGCCGAGGGCCTCGACCACCTTCTCGTAATGGGTTTCGCGCAGATCGAGGCCCACGAGGTCAACGCCTGCGGACTTCTTGGCCTCGGAGCGCTTGATCATGCCCCATTCTTTGTCGTTGAGAATGATCGTCGTAATGTCGATGCCGTAACGCATGCACGTGTCGTATTCCATCGCGCCGTAGCCGAAAGCTCCGTCGCCGGTGACGTGGATGACCTTCTTTTCCGGATGGGCTAGTTTCGCGGCTATCGAGTAGCCCATTCCCACGCCGAGCGGGCCGAAACTATTGTGCGCTATTCCCAACAACTGGCCGGGGCCCAGCGCGGGGAGCGTCAATACGCCCCAGGTGGCGACGTCGCCGCCGTCCAGCACAACGATCGTGTTTTGGTCTACGCGGCGCGCAATTTCCGTCATCAGTCGCAGCGGGTGGATCGGGGACGCATCGGACGCCGCGGCTGCCGCAAAGGCTTGCGCTGCCTGCTGGGCGCCCGCTTTGAGTGAGGCGACCCACCCGGCGACGGCGGCTGCCGCCTCGGGCGGTTGTGGGGGCAGGGCGGCGCGCAATTGGCCGATTACTGCTTTGACGTCGCCCACGACCGGCAGCGCGACGTCCAATTGGTTCGCGACTTCGGCCGCGTCGATATCGATCCGGATGATATTCAACCCGGACGGGAAAACGTTCCGGGAGAGTGTGAAACCGGGCCTAGTGCCGACGACGATCGCCAGATCGGACGCCTGCAGCGCCTGTTGCAGGACGGGATGGTTGTAGCCCACGCCCGCGTAAAGCGAATGCGAATCCGGAATGATGCCGCGACCGGCATTGCGGGTGAAGAACGGAATGCCGGTTTGCTCCACGAAGGCCTGCAATTCGTCCTGGGCCTGTGACCACCAAGCACCGCCGCCGATTATCAGCAGGGGACGTTGCGCGGCCTGGATCATTTTGGCCGCGGCTTCGATGGACGCCGGATCGGCCAGGACGCCGCCCGCGTGCGGGACGGCAGGAATTGGGGTATCCGCGTCGATTTCCTGCTCCATCAGGTCGCGCTGCATTTCCACATATGCCGGGCCCGGACGTCCGGTGGTCGCCTGCGCGACCGCCTGCGCCACATATTCGGGCAGCCGGTGCGGATCGGCGACCGCGCGCGCGTATTTGCACAACTCGGCGGAAATCCCTACCTGCTCGAAATCTTGGAGTTCGTTGCGGTCGAATTCGCGCACGCGCGCCCGTCCACCGAAATAGGTGACCGGGCAGCCGCCAGATTTGGCGTTGGCCATGCCGGTCCACATATTTGTCACGCCGGGGCCGGCGGTGGCGGTGCACACACCCATTTCGCCGGTCGTCAGGGCCCAGCCCTCGGCGGCGAAAGCGGCGGTCATCTCATCGCGAACGCCGATGAAACGAATGCCACGTTGCTCGCAACCCTCCATCAGCGGATAAATGTGGCCACCGGGAATGCCAAAGACGTAGCGGACGCCCTCCCGCCGGAACACTTCGGCGGCCAAAGATCCGGCCTTGACCTGCTGTGCCATTTAGATTTCGTCCTCTCTATTCAGTTCCGCGTCTTCGGCGGGGTCCTGGTAGCGTCCCACTTTCGGGAGGAACGCCACAATCAAAACTAGGGAAATGAACGGCAGTGCCATCGCGATGCTGATGGCGTGCCCGATGGACATAACCAGCGTCAGGGTTCCAATGAACACCGGCACCAGGATTTGCCCCAGCCGTCCGACGATGTTGTTCGTCCAGGCCATCGCGTTGCCGCGGATTTCGGTGGGGAACAGTTCATTTGTCAGCGTCGAACCGACGACCAGGAACGAGTTCAGGCACCCGACCGATACGACGTTGCACGCGAGCACCACGATCATGTTGTCGGACATGAAAGTCATAATGCTGAAGACGGCGCCCACTGCGATGATCAAGACCGACGCGTTCCGGCGTCCGAGGATATCCAGCAGGCGGCCGTTGTATCCGATGATGAAAATCCCGGCCACGGTCGAGGTCAGGACGGCGATGCTGACCAGGCTCGGCGTCCAATCCAATTCGGTGACGACCCGAAGCGAGAAGAAATTCAGGCTGCCTTTGATGCCGAAGTACATGAATATCCAGACCAAGGACATGACGATCAGGTTCTTGGTGTGCGGCGCGCGCCAGGCGGCGAAGAAGTCTTGCCGCGGCGGTTTGATTCCTGCCTTCTTTTCTTCCAGGAGTTGCAGGAATGCCTCGGTCTCTGGCAGTCGGCCGCGCAACAGCAGGACGGGAATGAGGGGCAAGGCGCCGACCACATATAGCGGACGCCAGCCGAGTCCGAGCATCATTACGCCGGGCAGCAGGATTCCGATGAGCAGCGCCCCGAACACGGCGGTCAGCTGAAACCGTCCGACCGCCCAGCCCCGGCGTTCCGCCTTGAATTCTTCGCAGACAATGACGTACCCGGTCGACCAGCACCCGATGAGGAACACCCGGGCGATCGTCTGAATCGCGACGAACAGCGGAAGGGAATACGCAAATGCGGTGAGCAGACTGCAGGCTGAATACAGATACACACACCACAGGAAGACCTGCCGCCGTCCGAACCGGTCGGCCAATCGCGACGCGAAAAAGGCCACCATCGTTCCCATGGCGATCAAGGAAAGGATGTATCCGCTGGCTTGCGTCGTCAGCTGGAATTCGGCGCTGATGTACGGAAGCGCGACATTGATGAGCGCGTCGTCGAAGCCTTCAAAGAACGCACCGAGCACGAGAATGGGCCACATGGAGCGCTGCCGGTCATTCAGGACCAGCTTGCGCTTTGGGGGGGCTAATGTGGTCATGGCTGGGGATGCCGGGGAGCGGAATTCTCGTACTGATTGTAAAGCCGCAGCTGTTCCAGGAGTTCTTTGAGTCTCTTGCGCGCATCCTCAGCGGGGCTGGCTTCGTGGCGCAAGAATCCCTCGCCCGTCTTTACCCCGAGTTTGCCCTGCGCGACCAACTCGCCCACGACGGCGGGCACTTCCGTGTCATTGCACAGATCTGGGTAGAGTTGTTGATAGACGAACGCGACGGTGTCCAGGCCGATGTAGTCCATGGTTTCGAAAAAGCCCTGCCATGCCGCTTTGAACCCGATACCGAAAATAGATGCGGTGTTGAGATCCTCGGGAGAAACCAGGCCCTGGCCGAGCAGGTAGAGGGCCTCCCGGGCGAGTGCGGTCTGCATTCGGTTGATGAGGAATCCGTTGACGAAACCGTTCAGGACGATCGGCTTCTTGCCGCAATCCTCCAGAATGCGCCGCAACCAGAGCACTTTCTCCGAGTCGGTGTTTTCGTCGCGGACGAGCTCCACCAAGGGGATCACAGCGGGCGGGTTGTAGAAATGGGCGACGAAGAAATTACCCGGACGGAAATCCGGCAGCATCTTGGGCAGCGGGAATGCTGACGTGTTGCTGACGATGACGGCGTCCGGCTCGCAGAGCGGATCCAGCTGTTCGTAGAGCGCCTTTTTCAGGTCGAACCGTTCGGGAATCGCCTCGACGACCAGTTCGGCGTCGCGCACTGCGTTCGCGAGGTCGGTCGTCTGCGTCAGCGCGGCGAGGCAGTTTGGCGTGTCCGGCGACATGCCCAGTTCGTCCATGAGCGCCAGGCAGGTCTTGATCTCCTCCAGCCCGGCGGCCAAGGCCTCCGCGCGGAGATCCGTCATGCACACCTCATGGCCGCCCATCAGGAACACTTGAGCGATCCCGGGGCCCATCACACCGGTGCCGATAACCGTGACTTTCATGAGACTCCCCCAACTGCGAAACCGGGCGCGACGGAGGTCTCTCGGAACCACCGCCGTCGAGTCGAGCCTAAGCCGGGCAGGGTCGGCCGAATGTGGCGGGAAGCTACATGATTTCGCAGGTATCGCTGTGGACGGGCTCCAGTGGCGCGACGCCGCATCGTCACCAATCGACTCCAGCACGCACCTGGGTAGCTCGTCCGCGTTGACGAGTAGGGATGCCGCCGCACGCTCGGCTGGGCCGCGGGCCAAGGTGCCCCTCACGGGGCGCTCGTTCTCGGTTGAAAGTCGGCTCTACGGGCCGCTTTCCGGGCTAGGCTGCGGTAATGAGCGACTCCGATCACCTTTGGTTCACCAACTCCGCGCCCCGGACGTGGATCGCGTCCCCGCCGCGGGCCAAGGCATTTCACGCCGCGTTGCCTGGCTATGCCCCAACGCCACTAGTCGACGCACCAAGTCTTGCGCACGCGCTCGGAGTGGGCCGCGTGCTCGTCAAGGACGAGTCCGCCCGCTTCGACTTGGGCGCGTTCAAGTTCCTCGGCGCGTCCTGGGGGGCTTTCCGGGCGCTGTCGGTCGACACGGACTACCACGGTCCGGACGATCTCGCCGCACTGCGGACCCACCTCGGCGGAAACTCCGGGCACACGCTCGTCACCGCCACGGACGGCAACCACGGGCGTGCGGTCGCTCGCACCGCCCGCCTCCTGGGCCTGCCGGCGCAGATCTTCCTGCCGCACGGCGTCCCGGACGCCGTACTGAGCCGCATCAGCGCCGAGAACGCGACCACCACGATCGTGGACGCCGACTACGACGGCGCGGTGGAAACCGCGAAGGCGTACACGGCCGCCGCCCCCGGTCGGATCCACATCCAGGACATGGGGTGGCCCGGCTACGAGGAGATCCCGAACTGGATCGTCGAGGGATACCTGACGCTCACCAGCGAAATCGACGATCAGGTCGCGGCCCTCGGGCTCGATGGCGTGGACCTCATCTGTGTGCCCATCGGGAACGGCACGTTCGGACAGGCTGTCATCGAACACTTCCGGGACAAAAAACGCGTGCGCCCGACGGAGGTGTTGGCCGTGGAGCCCGACACCGCCGCATGCCTGCTCGCCTCGTTGTACGCGGGCAAGATCGTCAGCGTCCAGACCGGCTCGACCATCGCGAACGGCCTCAACTGCGGGACGCCGACATCGACCGGGTGGCCGTGGATGCGCGACGGCCTGAGCGCCGCGGTCGCCGTCACGGAGACCCAGTTGCGGGAGGCTATCGCCGCGTTGGCCGGCGCTGGCGTCGCGTCCGGGCCGTCCGGATGCGCGTCGTACGCCGGGCTGACAGCAGCCCTCACCGATCCCGCGCGGCGCGCCGCGCTCGGCGCCACGGAGTCCAGCATCGTGGTGGCCTTGTCGACGGAGGGACCGATCCCCGGCGTCGCGTAGGCATGGCCGTACCCGACGAGCACGGCGCGACTTGGCCCGAACGCCGGTGTACCGCGGTGGCCCGAACGCCGGTGTACCGCGGTGACCCGAACCCCCACGTTGCGCCTGACCTGAACGCCTGGGTTCCGCCCGACCGGACGCCCACGTTGCGCCTGACCTGAACGCCCGGCTTCGGCCTGACCGAACACCCGCGGCCCGCGGTGCAGATGCCGCCGACCACTGCGGTCGCCCCTAGTCGGGCACCGAACCGCCGCCATCGCAGACTAGGGCGGCGATCGCTGAACGGTGACCTGCACGGCCGAATCCGCGAGCGTGACCGCGAGGCTCCCGTTGACGTCTGTCCGGAAGACGTGCATGCCCAGCTCACCCGTCAGGCGTAGGAGCGACGGCGCCGGGTGGCCGTAGCTGTTGTTCGCGCCGACGCTGATGAGAGCTACCGGGGCTCCCGTGGCAGCCAGGAACGACCGGTCTTGGTGCGCCGAGCCGTGGTGCGGGATGAGGACCACATCGGCGTGCAGATCGCGACCTGTGGCGAGTGCTGCCCGCTGGCCGTCCTCTTGGACGTCCCCGGCCAGCACGACGTCAAGGTCACCGACGTGGGCGTGCAACACGAGCGAGCTGTCATTCTCGTCGCTGGACTCGCCCTCGGACACCGTTTGCGTGGCACCGGGCGGCTTTGCCGACACGATGTCGAGCGTCACCGCACCTGCCGTCACGGTCGTGCCGGGAGCGGCAGTGTCGTGTGGCACGCCGTCCGTCAGCCGCCAGACGCCCGCCCAAGCATCCGGCGCGTCCGCGTCATAGGCCAGGATTTCGCCCAACGACCGGCCGCGACGGACGCCTGCGACGCCGCCGATATGGTCGGCATGCGGGTGAGTCAACACCAGCAAGACCACGGTCGCCACGCCCAGGGTGCGCAGGCAGGCGTCCACGAGATCCGGGTCGGGGCCCGTGTCCACCAGGACGGCCGCGCCCCCGCCCGCGTTCAGCACGGTCGCGTCGCCCTGGCCGACATCGCAACTGACCAACTGCCACGACGTCGGCGGCCACCCCGGCTGCGCCGGCGGATGGACGATCGCCACCACCAACGCGATCACCAACCCGAGTGCCACCCACCAACGCGCCCAGACCGCCGGCAGCACCAGCACCAGGCCAAGGCACACGACGCCCACCAGCGCCAGCGCCACCGGGTCCACCGGCAAGGACACCGCTGCGCCCGGCATGCGCGCACCCCATTCGGCGATCCAGCACAGCCCTTGCGCGAACCAGCCAGCCACCGTCCCCGGAACGGCGGCTAGGCCAACGCTCACGGGTGCGAGCGCCGTGGCGAGGAATCCCAACACCGTGGCCGGCGCGACGAGCGGCGCGGCGAGCATGT
>JGI20166J26741_11710584_pt1 | contig 10773 bp, 7 predicted proteins | sample TergutCu122P5_FD_26741 | JGI IMG/M metagenome (IMG submission 26741) | reverse complement strand
CGCCATATAGTTACATATAGCACTACAGACTAGGATAAAAAGGTCTAACTAAACGGAGCGGTCTTTATTACTCGCACAAGGAAATATTTTGCCTGTTTTTCGTGTCAGTATATGAATTATTTATGTGTTTATTCAGTTTTCATGCATAATTTCTAGCACTATGTTATTTAATGACGATAGGTGTCACAGAAACTCATAGCTCGCTGAATTTCACACGTTTCAATAAATGAGTGATTTTAAGTGACGTTTCCACGCAAACTCGCATTAATTAACACGGAGGTAGTAATTAGAATGAAAATAAGTTGGTCTAACATAAAGCTCGAGACTATGAAAGCAGCAGATATAGTAACGTAACTCATAGGTACACTGAAATTTGAAAGTCTAATAGAGGAGAAACGGGCAGAAATGTGACGTCAGTACTCTCTTTGAAATTCAAATACGCGAAAAGAACGCGAATAAAAAAGAACTTAGATTGCAAGACAGCACTTGCTTTTTACTTTTCGTGCGGCAGCAATTTACTGATAGAGCACGCCAGTGCCTAACAGGTTGTTTTGTAGTAACTACTGCCCAGTAAAAAGTAACAGGGACCCAATACTTCATGTACCAGTCGCACCATCACAGCACTAGCATACTCAGGGGTATTCAAACACTTTAACGTCTGTGGGGCTCTTACGAATAAACATTAATTTTCCCGATATCCCTGTAAGGTAACAGTGTATTTTTGGGTGCAAAAATAAAATGACCTCTTTTAAAATATAGCGTTTTTATAAAGTAAATTTTTACGCAATTTATTAATAAAAATTACGACTATTATTGATAATTTACACAGAACCTAAACCCAGCACCGATTATGCACGTAGGTGAGGACAATAAAAATGTAATTAAAATTACCAAAATTATGCAGTGTGAAGCACGAAGTTTGACAACCATACGAAAGAGCAGATAAAAGCATAGGAAGGTCAATGAAATAACAACAACAACAACAACAACAACAGCAACAACAAAAATGACGTGTGATGTTTCAGACAGGCGAGACCATCCCCATGCCAGTTCCTGCCAGCTACAACGATGTTACCCAGGACAAAGCTATTCGGGATCACGTTGGTCTGGTGTGGTACGACAGAACATTCTACGTTCCCGAAGCCTGGCGCCAAAGCTCCCTCGTCTGGCTACGCTTCGGCAGCGTTCATTACGCTGCCCAGGTCGTAAGTATCCTTACACCTGGCTGCTTTACATGGAAAACCTGTTCCTCCTCCTTGGACACTTGTGAGTGAAAAACTGACTCTGTTGCATTTACATAAACATTGCGATAAGCAAGTATGGCGTAGGTTCCATCTACAAACATGCCCTTGTAACATTTAACTCTTTACCAAGTCCAACATAATATAATAGTAAAATTTAATGGCATATTTCGGGCTGGAGAAAACTGCATAAAGAGATTCTCCATTAAATCTGAGCTTCACAAAACGTTATTACTTTGACAACATAAAAGAGGTAAAGGCTGGCGCAACATGGATTACAACAGAAATGCAAACAAAATACTCGTCGAGAATCCTGACAGAAGAGACCAATTGGGAGAGTTAGGCTTTGTTGGGAAAATCATATTAAGATAGATCTTTCAGACAAAGGGTAGGGTTATGGACTGGAATCATCTCACACAGGATAAAGCCCTGTGGTAGGCTGTCGTGAAGACGGCAATGTAACTTCAGTTTCCATAAGAGACTGCGAGTTTGTTATCTAGCTGAACGAATGTTACTCGCAGCTTCTCAAGATGCAGATGGTTGCCTGTGTTGCTGTACCACCCCCCCCCCAAAAAAAACCCGAAAGAAACTGTAATCTTTTGATTAATAATATTGTAACAGAACGAAGTCATTTCACCTAAAGTGGGTTGTGATCTAACCATAAAAAGGTGATAGAAGTAATTACTTAGAAACCCGAAACAGCTCTGAAGATATATGCAGCGTACAACAGACACGTCTCTGTGTAATTTGACCATCTTAATGTTCTAAGATGCTTAACTTGCTAGTCACAAGCTAGAATAATTACTTTTATAACGTTCATACTCAAAGTTAATATTATTCATTACGTGTTTTGTGATTGTAATTAACTGTATATATGACAAATGCACATAAAGTGTATAAAATTACAGGTTAACTATATGTAAATAATCTTTCCTACTTTTTTATGTTTTGTTGACCGTGCATCTCGATATAACCGCGTAAAGAAAAAACAACTTGATGCACAACTTATTCTCAGTATATTTCGCCAAATGCTACATGTTTCGGGCGTATCTAAGCCCATCATCAGGAGGTACAACCGTATATATACAACAATTGGTATTTATTATTCTTTTTAGATAACTGTCTGTTGTCCAACCGGACAACACAACAGACAGTCATCTAAAGGAATAACAAGCACCAACTGCTGTATGCATATGGTTGTACCTCCTGACGACGGGCCTAGATACCCCCGAAACATGTAGAGGTTGACGAAATATACTGAGAATAAGTTGTGAATCAAGTTGGATTTTCTTTACACGACTTTTCTACATGTTCTGGCGAATATTTGCCGTCGTCAGGGACATAAAAATACAAACGAATTTGTGCAAATATAAAATTAAGGAGTAAAAATGTTAATACGTAGGGTTAAAAATATAATAGCAGCTCTAGACCTAACAGTACAAAATTATGTAGCTGATATATTCTTGGTTCACGGAGTCAAAATGCTTTGGCGAATGTTTGACATCTTCAGAGACGTGAAAATACAAATTAATTTATGTAGATATAAAATTAAGGAGTGAAGATGTTTATACGTAGTGTTAAAAACATAGTAGCAACCCTAGATGTAACAGTACAAACATTATGTAGCTGACACATTTTTGGTTCAAAATGCATTTATATGTCTTTATGTACGATTCATATATATTTGTGTGCATACAAACATCTAGTACGGAGTCCTTCGATCCAGAAGTACCTAGTCCCGTGAATGTGATTATAATTTAAAATTAAAATAAAATTATTCTAAGATATTATATAGATATACATCATAAAAATCTCAAAGAATTCCACACTGCATATTTGTATGCAGGCAACTATATACATAATAAACAACGGCATATTAATGAGTTCTATACCAACGATATGTCAGCAGCATAATGTCTGTACTGTTATATCTATAGTTACTATTATATTTCCAACACTTGTCAATTTTATACACGTCTAAATTCCTTTGTATTATCGTCTCCCTGAAGATGGCGAACATTCGCCAAAACAAGTAGGACAGATTGCATAAGGATTAAGAAATGGTATACATTTTTTATGCAGTTGTTGGTGTTCGTATATATAATTAATTATAATCACCAAGCAGAATTTCTTTTGCGGGCCGGTAATTACACACGAGGCGTATCTCATGGAGGGCAAAAGTATGAACTGTCCACTTTATTCACAGAAAGGTAAAACAAACAAATTTAGAGTAAAGAAGCTGTCACCGAAACATGCGTTATATCTGTGCAAATAGGTCAAGACAGAGTCAAGGAATTCAATGATGCAAATCTAAGGTTAGTTTCGACCAACCGTGGCAATGAGCAGACCAAAAGAACCGGCTTTCTATTCTGGTTTAGCATTCGTGTCACGCGCTACCAGTGATTTATCGATGAAGTGAGCGTGCGGGGGAAATTCTAATTGCTTGATTAGTCCAATTCTTTGCTTTGAAGTCGGACTGCAGAAAACAGTGCACGCCTGTCTATCATTCAGTCATCAGAAAGACAAATGTCTAAGACGATTTGTGAAATAATAACAAACTGCATGAATCGATTAAATTGGTTGTGTGAAATGGCACTTCAGAACAGTTCTTCCGTGCTTAATTATTATCTTCACGTAAATTCCACGATAGTAATGCAAATTATGCCACGACCGCTTTTTTCTATAGCTCTCAAGGTCGTTGTTTACTAATGGTTCTACTATTCTAGGTACTGAGAGCATTGTTTAATAAACTATAAATAAACGACGTTGAGGCCTACTTGTATTAATTTTTTTGTAGATGACATCCAGTTGGTTTATTAAACTAAAAGACAACAAAATAATTTCTGGTTTCAGTCAAACACAACAATATATTTTACTTTATTTTATTTTCTCTCGAAGAAATGTTTCCTTCTATTGACCATCATCAGCCACCTGTACAAAACACAGAATAAGGAGCATGCAGTGCAAATAACATTCACGTAATATGGGACCCCATAAGACTAACAAATGTATTAAAACATTTGAAAATAGTATAAAATGAATGGTTTATATTGTGATATATAAAAGTTTTGTAATACTAAGCAACTGGTTGGAAGCCGAAAAGAAATTAATATATATTATAATTTAAAAGCTTTGATATTTATGTTGGATAATATTTTACTATTAAAATCTCTGTATATATTTGTTGAGTCACAAGTTATTGCACATGATAAACGGCCAGGATTTACGACTTTTGTCGTATAAGCTGTATTTCGGATGGTGAATGTCGATATTTCTTAGTCTATGCTCCTTGTTTTATTTATGCTGGTGGATGCCTTAGTTACATCGTAAACCGTAGTTTGTATGTACCAATGGAGTAACCATTAGTTTTTGCAGTGTATTGGAAGGCTTGGCGTATGCGTCTGTGCGTATTGCGTTGGCACTTGTGACTCCTTGAAATTCCATTTGATAAAGATTTAAAATTCGTTTCTTTTGATATCAAGAATAAGTATTCGATCATACCTGTTAATGAATTATTTTAAATCACTGAGTTAATGTGCAACCAAAATGGTCTAAACAAAGAATTAAGATGTGAAATAGTGAAGCCCTGTAAAATGTTAACAAAAGAGAATTATTTTCAACATAGAGATTTACAATATATATAAGAAGATGGCCTAGCTATGGACGTACCAACATCATCCATCTTTTCTGAAATTTATCTAAAATATCTTGAAAATAAAAAGATAGTCGACATTTCAATGAAACTTCATATAATTGGACTTTTTCGGTAGGTTGATGAAATTCTCATAGTTTACCAAAACAACAGAACAAGTATACACTAAATACCAAATACATTTAACAACATGACACCTACAATGCATTTCACTATGGGAGGGTTCGAAAATAAAAATCAGTTTTCTAGGTATTACTATTTCCAAACACGACAATAATGTACAGTTCAGCATAAAATATAAAACCCACTGCCACTGTTATTTTCATCCCAAGAGATTCATACCACTCCGCAGAACACAAACTGCCAACAGTTAGATACAGGGGTGCTGATAAGTCCTTAGCCCGACCAGGAAGGTAACAAGCTACAGCGACAGAAAATTTTGATATTCATATATCCTATTTATAATCATAATTGGAGGAATATTAGTACTATATATATATATATAACAAGACTAGCATCAAACGAAATGTTCTCACCATCAAACAAAATACAACGGGAAGTAGATCGGGCTAAGGACTTATCAGCACCCCGCTATTTGACTAAACGATTATCAACATACCCCATGAATAATACTGAGAAATTCACAAGTGCCAACGCAGTACGCACACACGCATACGCCAAGGCTTCCAATACACCGCAAAAACTAATGGTTACTGCCTTGGTACATACAAACTACGGTTTACGACGCAACTAAGACATCCACCGACATAAATAAAACAAGGAGCAGAAACTAAGAAATATCTTTGTTTACCAACCGAAATTCAGCATATAAGACGAAAGCCACAAATCCTGGCTTTATATCATGTGCAGTAACTCGTGACTCAACAAATATATACATATATTTTTATAGTAAAACATTATCCAACTTAAATGGCAAAACTTTTAAATTGCTTACTATTAAAAAAAACGTTCATATATCACAGACTATAAAACCATTTATTTAATACAATTTTTAATATGTTTTAATGCATTTGTAAGTCGTATGGGGTCCCATATTAAGTGAATGTTATTTGAACTGCATGCACCTTATTCTAAGTTTTGTAAAGATGGTTGATGATGGTCAACAGACCGAAACATGTCAAGATAAAATTAAAATAAAATATATTGTTGTGTTTGACTGGAACCAGAAACTATTTTGTCGTCTTTTAGTCTACTTGTTTTACACGATGCTATGATGTTCAGTGGGATCAGGTTTTGGTCCACTGGCGACCTCTTATTCCAATTCTGTCTACAGATTCAAACAACAACAGGCGTTCGCGTGCATAATGAATTCGACACCTTACTTTCCCTCATCAAGAAAGTGGAACTATGGTGCCATGTATCGCCTACTCTGCTTTAATAATCTTCGGTACAAATTAAAAAGGCAAAAGGTAAAGCAGTCCGTATACTCTTATAGGCTTGGGCAGGCCCTGAGAGTTCCAGAAGGTTGGGGCTCCCAGATTTCAATACAGTTGGCACATGAAGGTGGTAAGGATGTCAACCAAACGCACCAGCCGCCTTTACCTCCCAGGAAATATTCCTGGTACTCATTTCTGTTAGAGGATGAGCGGACCTCAGGGCTATAGTGAGGCCGGAAGGACTATATGCATAAAAAATTTGAGTGACGCCATCGGGAATCGAAGCCGCGACCTTCCAGATTGCAGCAGAGTGCCTCAACCAACTACCCCACATCTCGTGGTAACAGCCAAGAGTCACTCTTCCTAGTATTTCCCAGCCGTTGACAATAATCGCCAACACGCTCTTTAGGGTTTTGAACGCTAAATATATTCTTTCAGTTACTGAGAACTAGACAAGTTTAGGCAAGTGCCTACTTTGGGACGCTATAAATACATAATTTCGAAATATGTGCAAGTTTTATTGAAAAACAAGATGGTTGATGAAATCTTATAGTGCCTAATGCGCCTAATTAAGTGTTAGTGCTTATTTCACCCCTTCTGAGCATAAGTGTTTCTCTCTAAATACACCTATGTTGACAACAACTACAACAAAAACAACAACAAGAGCAGCAGCAGTAGTAGTAGTGGTAGGAGTAGTGTAACTCATGCATTACCAGTGTTTCAATAAATATTTAGTGCCGACTAATAAATGTTCCTGACCCACAAATATCGTTAATAGTACAGTACCTCAGCAAGTTACATGACAATGGTTTCACACTATACGCTATGTAGGCGTACTAGCTGTGATACTGAAGGACCCAGGCGAAAGGTATGGATCTACCCAAAAATCGGCTGCAAAATATTTGATTTGTCCTTATCAGTTCAAATTTGAAGATCATATGAATGACCTACTTCAAAGTCATGGCACGTTGTAAAGGATATGTCGTGTTTGATACTGTAAATAGATATCGCAGTCTTTAACCTCTCCGGAAATACTACGAACTTGAAAATGGTGTACTTGACGCGGGAGAATCCGGGCGCATGAACTCTTCCCCACGTGCAACAGTTAGGTTTTAATAGCCTGAAAACTCTGTAACTTGATGCTAATTATTAGTACCTAGGCTCATTTCGTAAAACATTTTTCTTCCAATTGAAATTGTACCTGTACTGATGGAAACAAAAGTATTTCAAGTAGAATATAAAAATTCAGCATTTAATACCAAACTCTTTCCAGAGAAGGCAGTAACCGTCACACATAAAAATCATATAGCGATGTCGGAAAATGCGGACCAAAAGACTGACGCTGACGTGGTACTGAAAATCTCATCCAGCAAATAAAACTTAACCAATTTTATAACGGGGCAAATAGCTAGACATATGTACTCACTTTCCCCAATGAAAAGTATTTCAGGTCTGAAACACGAGCTTCTATGTAGATGAAAGGAACACGGGTAATTTACAAGCCGTTCACATCACTGTACCACCCTCAAATTACTGCCAACATCGCGAAGCGAGAAAAATTAGTTAAACCTTAGAGTAATTGGAATTTTACCTAGGCCTCTATCGAAAAAGTGCCGGTTCCAGTGGCCGCGTGGTTTAAGGTGTGGGTCTGCGGCCGCTGGCTTGCTGAGACTGCGGGTTCGAATCCCGCCACGTGCATGGATGTCTGTGTTTTGTGAGTGTTGTGTGTTGTCCGGTAGAAGTTCTTGCGACGAGCTGATCACACATTCAGAAGAGTCCTACCGAGTGTGGTGTGTCTGAGTGTGATTGTGAAGCCACGATAATGAGGAGGCCCTTGCCCACTAGAGGCTGATGCGCCATAAAAAAAATCGAATATGTACCAACTTGCAACATGCCAACACAGATAAGTAATGTTTCTCTAACTTATAACTTAACATTTCCCCGGTTCAGATGATAAATACGTAAATATGCAGATTATTTTTGGGCTAACTTCCTACATATATGACTTATTGCAACTCAGCCATTATGGTCACGAGGTTACGGGCCGGACCACAGGAGAATTTGTGTTTGCTTCCCTTTGAAATCATAGATTTATTTTGCAGCACAACATCCAGGCCAGATCAGGGGCTCTTATCCCAGGGGTAAAATAGCTGGAGACCGATGCTGACCACTCACCTCCATCTAGTGGCGAGGTTAAGAATGCATGGAGCTAGGCCTCTACTGTCCCATAAGTCTTCATAGCGTGAAAATGAACAATTAAACACAGTCACACATAATTTATTGTGTCACTATCCAGAATACTACTGCATATTGCAAAAAAGTCCAAAGAATCACATACAAGTGAAATTATTTCTACTGTATAGAACCCAACAATTTGAACCTCCAATGCTTGGCACTTTTCAGATTCGTGAAAATGTATAGGATGCAATTTATATGCAAATTTATCTGCCGATTGCCTTGATTTTTTGGCCATTTCATTGACGACATCTTCCTTTTTTGACCGTTTGATCTCAACAGCCTACTCCTCATCCTTGAGATCCTTCACATTTCACTGGCTCAACTTACTTTCCTTCCTTCATGTCAACATTCACAATCACTAGTCTCCACCTTTACTGACCTTCACAGTCAAGGTCATTTGACCATATAGTCTTGGTTCCTAAACCTGATCAAGCAGAGATGCCAGTTTCCTGTTTCATAGCATAGTGTGATACTGGTTGTGTTTCCTGAGGCATCAACTAAGGGAAGATAAGAAGTAGACATATATTTTCCTGAAGCGACTGAATACTGTGCAAGTATATGTTATGTGTTTATTTGTACACACACACACGCGCGCGCGCGCGCGCGCACGCACACACACACACAAACAAACAATCTCTCTGCCTATGTATCCTGTTCACAGCAGACCCTATGTTTACTCCAATGAATTCAGCACTCTCTTGTTGAAATACACAAATATTACACTCCCATCTGTGCTAAGTTCCCATGTGGTGTTTCCCCTTCACGATCCTGACCAACATTCTCTTTACAACATCTGTTTTATTTGTATTTGTATCCTCATCACCTGACAGTGGGTGAATGGACACCTTGTGCTGAGTCATGAAATTGGACACCTACCCTTCCAAGCTGACATCACTTCAGTTGTCAAATTTGGGGCAAAAAATCGAGTCACAGTTGCTGTGGACAACATCCTGCTTCAGACATCAGTGCCCCAAGGACATATATCTGAAGTGACAACGTAAGGATAAGTTGCAAATTTTGATTTCATTTATCACCTGCAGCACACAGGTGTAAAACTGACTTTTAAGAGGATAAAGTGTTGGGAAGGCTATTATGATATATTATAAGAGTAAAGCAATAATTTACGTTCCATATCTACTAAGCATGCTGTGACTGAATCAAAGCTGAGATGGGTATAACTTTTAGTATGTACATGCATGAGAAAACTGGCATACAAAATTTTGGTCATAAAATTTCAAGGAAGGGGAAACCATATGAAATATTTTGATGCAGCTAGAAGGATAATATTAGAAGAGATGTAAATAGGAATAAAATTTCAAGTTGTGGAGTAGTTTCAAGTGGTTCAGGATAGAATCAAATTGTGGGGTTTCTGTTAACTCAGTGATGTGAGAGGGGGGAACAAGTTATTTAATCAACTCACTTTCAGGGACATCTTGGTTCCACATATTTAGTTCCATATTTTCCTATACTTAACTATGATGATTACTAAGTGAAAATTCTTTGTTGTCAATAAATCAAATAAATTCAAAGAGGTACCTTGTTTTTGTTGCCTGTCAAATCTGCCAGTGGTTAAGAAAATATTTGAATTGTAAGCATGTGTTTTAAGTTTCTCAGGATTGACTCTTTGTTCAAATTGATTAGAGTACTGTGCAATTTTTTTTCAGTGATAATGGAACCAGGATTACTCAGTCATATACATTTGACTTCTTCAATTATGCTGGGATCCACAGACCTGTGTACCTGTACACTACACCCAGCATCTATATTGATGACATATCCGTGCACACTGGAGTCAGGGGTGACACAGGTAGTGGTTCATTCAGACCAAGCAGAGGCATATATTTGTAATATCCTAAACTTGATAGAATATATGGAGATTTCGTATTTTCTGAGATGCTGTCATTTGCATATAAAAATAATTTGGGTCACAGCCTGAAGATGGTTTTAAGAAAAAAGCCTAAACACATGGCTGTTGCAATTTTTTAATTATAATTTAATTGTATTTAAATAATAAAGGTTGTGTTAGACTGTAAAATTATATATATTATTTTAATTACTGACAGAATCTTTTGTCTTCCAGTTTGCTATCCAAAAAGTTAAAGATCAAGATGTATAGAACTATAATATTGCCCATTGTTCTGTATGAGTGTGAAACTTGGTCGCTGACATTGAGGGAGGAATGTAGGCTGAGGGTGTTTGAGAATAGGGTGTTGAGGAGAGTATTTGGGTCTAAGAGGGACGAGGT
>JGI20166J26741_11710362_pt1 | contig 10774 bp, 3 predicted proteins | sample TergutCu122P5_FD_26741 | JGI IMG/M metagenome (IMG submission 26741) | reverse complement strand
ACGTCTAAGATAAGGGGAGGAATGTATCTTGTTACTGACTGAAAGCATTTATTGTGCTGAACTCATACTACTTACGCATTCATAATTCCATCTAAAGTGATGGCGTGGGGGAGAAAAGGATCCCGAAGGAACACAACTACACATTTCTTCCGTTATCTCTGATACCTGCATTTCTAAGAAAATGTCAGTGACATCTAAGATAAGGGGAGGAATGTAGCAAAAGGTATGTTAACTCTCTGGTTATAATTCCAAGAAATATGACAACTGCAGAAAAATGAATTCTTGTGGGGTCGAAATATCCCCCGCGCCACCTCTCCCGGGTTAAGGATGTGGTGCGTACGTGCCTTTGGTCACAACGGAAAAATTTCTTCGCAGATGAGATCAGAAGGCTTGCGGTCCGCTACTCTGTGTGCGATGGAAAAAAAAAGGGGTGATTATGTTGAGAAATGATACACCTCGAATTAGACACAGAATGTTGTACACCAAGTAATAAATTCACTTTATTTTTTGATTCTACTTCATATTAGAATACAGCCATATGTTACAAAAATAAATACATAGCAGTTCTGCCTTTGAAACAGATGTATGATGGGTTAACATCAGTTGCAAGGCATCATACGAGGATGTCACCACAACAAGAAGCCCAAACGCTTGCTATAGAGTTTGCCCCAAATTTTAAATTTGTTCTGCGACATAGCCAGATTCAAGGTTGTGTGGCTACCAGGGCACAGGATATCAGATCCCATATCTGTAACTCCTTTCACTGAACTGCTGCATACTACCTGTGAGTTCATGATACCTTGCTTTTCTATATAGATTATATTTTTAATCCTAACTGCTTGGCCAGACCCCACATCTGCTTTGATATAGGACTGCTGCATCTTGCGCGCTGCTACCTTGCGTCACGTCCCATGGTTGTCTGTCTGCTAGCACCCTAGAACGTGTCGTCAGTCGCTCTGACAAACAGTAATAAACAGTAACTTGTCTCTGTATATAGCATAACACAGAGTGGGACGCCTTTCATGAAAATCCCACTGTGAATGTACTTGAGATTTAGTACTGTCTTTCATTTAAAAAGAAAATGTTTGTATATATAGTATATATATATCATAGATGCTTCTGGATTTATTTTGTTAACTGAAGTTGTTGACACTTGAAATTGTATCTTCAGTTACCACGGATGCTGCATAAAAGCAAAAGATGTCTGTGCTAAATAAGTGGATATCCTGCGTGCTTGAATTGCCACTTGTGGTCAAGTGTGAGAACAAGCCTTTGTGGTACAGTAAGTTAATATATCCACCCTAAATTTGATTACCATTAAGTGTGACAATAGAATTTGCCCCACAGCTAACAGAAGAGCTTTTGCGACGTAATCTTCATTACCCCTGCGCGGATTGTCCGGTCTGCGGTTTGTCCGCGCACGGTCGTAAGTTGCTAGCGGCCGATTATGAAGGTGGGAAGTAACATTATTTAGCGCCAAGTGCTCAAACAGAATCCTCAGTACAAATAAATATCACAGATTATTTACATAGACATCTTTAAGCTATGTATATGTTGTGTATATAAGAAGGAAGTAACAGTTATATGTTTTATTCGTGGCTCCGTGTTTCGGATTATCCGTGTTTTTCAATTATCTGTGCACCCCCGTTCCAACCGTAACCCTGGATAATGTAGAGTGCACTCTACTTTTAGTGTGACATAAACATCCCCATGACTTGGCAAAAGACAGTATGTGCTGCCATGTTTTGAGCAGCAGCAAAATAAGTGATAGATATAAGAGAACTTAATATATTGATTAATTCTGTGTTTCGTAGTATCAGCATCAGTTTTTGCATTAAATACCTGAAATAGTTCTTTGTGGACTTTCTATGATATACCATTTATTAAAAAAAAAGTCTTTTTTTTAATTTTATGTTTTACCAGTTTTCTTCCTACACTGCAAATCACTGGGGAATATTTCTGTTGTCAGATATTGAAAACATAGCTACATAAGATTTTGGAAAAGCCTTCACAAAGAAAAATTCTGTTTTGAAAATTGCACTGCTTTGGGAATTGGTCTGATATTTAATTACACTGTTAATGGTTCATACCAAGTCTGGCTTCTTCTGCACAATGTGAGTTCATTAGACATTATTGCATTGAAAAATTTGTTGTGATTATCTGTTCATGTATTAGTTTTAATTCTATCCTCGTATTACTGTGAGATGTTAACGAACAAAGTATTTGATTTGCATTAACGCAAGCTTTACACCATGTTGAGTTCTTTCTGTGGCTGAACCAGCGATGTTCGAATGTCTTGTAACCCCAAAGCATGTCATTTGCAGAGATTGCTGTATGATGGGTGGGTTTTCAGCCTTCATTGCAATCAGGGCACTAACACGGCCACACAGAGCCGTTAGTTTGTTCGAACTGCCATAAGTAACTTCATTTTACAAAGAAAACTCATGATAAGTGGAATACTTGGGGGTTATATTGCTTGAATTTTGTTGTAACTTCGAAGGAGTTACAAGTTGCCAAGATGTGCTAAGACATGTGCTAACCCTGGAAGTGCTGGCTTTAATCACTACAGTGCCAGGCCGCCAAGTAATGTTAATCAGGGTGATTTTCTTTTATGGTTACACGTGTGGTCAAAACTGCCTTACGACTTCAATTGTAGGGGAAAGCTTCCCTGCAAATGTTTGTGTATGTAGTTCACATGGAACAGCAATAGATGTCACATGCTGTCAGTCAGGTGTCTAATTTTTGACACACTGCACTTGTACGATTAACCCTTTGGCACCTGACATCAGGTATCCTGTCATGCAGTGAGCTGCTCAAAATGGCAAGCATCAGCTATAGTCTGATGCCCAATTATGCCTGCTGTTCAAATTTCGGTGCTTTGGTAGCTCCCACCGAGTGTTTAATTCTGGTGCCGAAGGGTTGATGGCATTCGTCGTAGATGAGATGTTTTTGCACAGGTGCTTGCTTGTCTGACCACAATGCATTCATATTGTATAATTTTTGTATAATTTTCTACTGTAATTGACAAATTTGGTATTCATCATAAGTAGGTACAGTGGGGTATGCTGGAACAAATGTAATTGGTTCTAGAACCTTGTTCATTATAGCATCTGTTCGTTCTAACATACTTTGAAATATATGTATTTAGGGGTAATCCATTCCTGGCCCACAGTCTAGAGCAGAGTTACCATAAAAAATGTAAGTGTAAAAATAATATAAAATTTATTTAACTTTTATACACTGTACATGTAAATTTGAAAAGCGTAAACAATCTTTCCTTAGTGAAAACTATGAACATACTCTCGCTAATAAAAGGCATAAACAATCTAACGCACATGAAAAGCATAAACAGTCTTTCCTTAGTGAAAACTATAATCGAACACATCATGCTTGTGCTACATCGGCTGATAGTATTCCTCCGCGTCCGTTGTAGCATCTGCGTTCATTGTAGCATCCTGATTTTGCTGAAAACTGTTTGTTGTAGCATTCGTTCATTGTAGCATACTCTACTGTATTGTTTTCATGAATGTATTGAAGGTGTGTGGATTCCTCCTTATACTCAGAATAGATTAACATTGCGGCAGAGTGTGTGACGTAGCTGAAGAACACTTTTCTGGACTCGTGATGGTTCAATCGTTAATGTGATGTTTGCTCGTCATTAAAACAGTCTGATACAGAAAAAGCAGATGAAATCTCTGTTAAGTAGTTAATACTGTTGTCTTTGTCCACAGGTTGTGTTCAGAATGTTACCGGTTTTTTTCTGACTTTAAATTCTTGTTTTAATCTACTGGCATGAAATTGTTGTCCAATAAAAATTTTGAGTGTTCCAGAAAGAGCTTCCATACGCGGGTACAAGGTGGGACAGAAATAACTAACCACATTTGAAGTAAAATAACTAATGAGAGAAGAGGTTCGGTTTACTGAGATATACAGAATGTCTGCTTAGGGTTTGCCAGACTTGAGGATTTTAATATCTGAGTCATTCTGACTAACAAATGCTATATCAACAGATACCCAATTATCAACCATTATATCTGTATGAACATTTTAATGTTTCACATGGTCTGTGTGATTGCAGTGAGTCGTAGAGTCTGCTGCTTGCATAATAGGAACAGGTGAAATTACAAGAGGGGCAACAGATTCTCTTTTGAGACGCAGGATTGTGCATACAGAAGGGTGGAGGTCGTTTTGAATAGTTATCAGTGTAGCAAAACTGAAAATTGAAATGTATGGGTGTAATCTAGTCAAAACTGATGATCTTCTTCCATTTTGCAACTTAACTATATATACTAACTTAACTGTGTCAGTAACACAACAAAATATTGATGTCTGTCTGTCTGGTGGTATTATCCACCATAATTTCTTTTGATGTCATACATACAGTGGGATAATTGTTAATGGCTTTCTCTCTTTTTTCTTTCTTTCTTCTCTTTTCTCTCTCTCTCTGTCTCTCTTTTTGTGGTGGTGGTGGTGGTGATGGTGGTGTTAACCTAACCCAACCCATAACTTTCGTTATTTTTACAGTACAATAAAAGATATGTATTGTAAAATTTTTTCCTTGGAGCCATGTATGTGCACATAATTTCTCGTAGCAGTGTAATGGTTGATAGGCATATGAACATCCTGAAGTTTGGCACATCATGTGTGGAATATCCTGTGTATGTACAATTCTTGAATTGATGGAAAATTAACTGTTACCATCAGCATTGGAAAATTCTACCCTGACTTAGGTTTTCCCATGCTTTTTCCTCAGTTGTAAGGCAAACGCCCGGGTATAACACGCAAAGACGAGGCATGGCCCACACCCTTTCCAATTAGGCGATAATTTTTTACCTGGTTATTTCATCGTTAATTTTAGTTTGACCACTGTGGGTTCAAATCCCAGAAAGCCTTCCAACCAAAGTTGTTAGTTGTGTCGTTCTGTGTACTGTTTGTGTGTAAATGTGTACTGTATTGCTGCCACAGGGTGTCAACCCAATTGCAGTTAACTAATATATCAAAATGACATTTTTCAGTTTAGTGCCTTCGCAACCTGCAGGCTTCCTCCCTTGCTTGATCTTCCGGTAGTGGAATTTTACCCCATGGATTAACCTGTTGATCAAAGTGTAGACACGTCCTGCCAGCACCCCTGGCTTAGAAAAGCAAATTTTGCCATATACAGTACTGAAACTACCCCTAACAACTTCCTGCAGTCTTTAATGGTATCTCTCTGAGGTCATACACAAGAGTACAGAGGTAGTGATGTTGTTGATAGAGGTCACCTGAAGAATATCATCAAATGGTGATGGTTACAGTTAATTTACTCTTGGGTCAAGAATGAGGGCACCGGTCTCATAATGAATTGCACTTTCCTTGCGTTAGTTATTTCATTTCAAAAACCATGAGATATTTCTGCACCACCCTGTATTGTGAAACTGTCATAATAAACAATGAACAGTGGTGGATTTAAGTGTTTTGTATTAGGGGACATGTGTTGACATTAATTACTCTAAAATCTCCCATTTGCAAAGACAGTTCATATCCATTTATTTAGAATAAACATCTCAAATCTTTACCATTCTTGGATTTACTTGGTCTTAAGAGATGCACAGCAATGACCTTTCGTTTGGTCACAACTGTACACTGTTAATTTATTTCCTGTGGTCCTGCTACGTTTTTCAGTTATCTTTACACAGTCCGTGAAATTGTGCATGAGTCATCACATGTTTACAGTACACTGTCAGGCCTATAATAATATTGGTCAATTCAAGGATGTAAGGAGGATACTACGGTCTTGGACTGCCAGTATGTTATAGAATTGGTACTGTAAAAATGTGCGTATTTCCCCACAATTTAATGGACTGCCTATAGGTGGTTGGTGACAGTTGAAACATGTAGCAGGAACATCGGAAATACAGCAGACCATTTGTCTGGCATGGCTCGGGAATGGGATGTGCCAACAGAAAGAATGGCCACGTAAGGAAAATGATTGTAACCTTTAAACAACTGGGTTGGTATGTACACATTTTAGCGTATAGCTCATTTGCGACAAGAGTGTCACAACTCAAAATTTGGCATTTTTGAGTTATTGGTATAGAAAAAAAAAGTTTGCAGATGCACTTTTAACAGGTATAGTTTCATAACACAGTTTGCGAAACTCGCCACTAGAGAGCAGTTGTGTCGTTGTTGCACTCATAGAAAATTACAGCACTTCAGTACCTTTAAAAGTCTCTCCTGAAAAATCACAAATTGTGAGTTGTGACGTCGCAAATGAGCGGTATTTTTTATGAAAAAAGTGTGTTATTTGAACAGAAATAAGATAAAATACAAAATAAATGGCATTTTGTCAAAAATAAAACTCAGAATATGTGGCTTGCCTTAAAAATGCGGTTAATTTTCTTGTTGCCTAAGTACATTAAAACAGATTTTGAGGGGTGTTCTTTTTAACAAGTGTTTGTGTATGTGGTCATGGATGGTTTGAAGGTTATGATGTGGGCTGTGACGAAACAAAGTAAAAAGTGGAACGTGTAGTATTCACAGAACATTGTAAACTGTAAATACATATACAGCACAGTGTTTACTGCCTCCCAGTTGTTCTAGGAACTGATACGTCACTCACTTCTTCCTCTGGAAGATCAGCAGTATGCTGTGACTATTGGCCCAACAGACAAAAGAAGCTGTTACGTAAACTTGCCACTAAACAAAGTGCCTAGTAAATGAACTTTCAATGTAGGAAGGTGGTATAGTTGTAACGGCTGAACGGGCGTTTAATGAATGTTTAGTTATTGTACGACACGAAGCCTCAGTCGCAGTTGAGTTGAGTCCAATGTATCGTTTCCTGAACGTGTTAACACTACTTTAACTTGTGCGTGCTTTCTCATTACACACTCTTTCTGCCCCTGTCATTGGGCTTGCATTAATTTTGGGTTCTTTCATGTATGGGCATTATTTTATCTGGCAACTTTCAATTGCCCCTTACTGTCACCTCGATTGTCATATGAACATAGACCACATACATGGCGGCGTACTGGCAGAAAGTGACTGACTATAGTTAATTAAAAAGAAAAGCCCCAGTGTGTGCTGCTTTTCCTTCCACAATGGCCTCACACGTCGTCAGTCACCTGGTGATGCATGGTGATAATGTTGGGGGAATTCCACACCCCAGACCTTGACATGTATACAGTACACAGATCTTTTTGTATCATTTGGAACAAGCATAATAATCCTTGTACACAGACAGGAATCATTAAAACTTGACCAAAAAATTACAGCTCAGTAGACATAAAAATTACTTGTGTTTAAACAAAAATGTAATGAAATGGTCATTCTCTTTTCTGACTGAATACAGCCATCATTTTTTTGTGACCATGTTTCACTCAACCATGAGATATACCATATTTATATGCATAAATTATGCACCCCCAGTTGGGTTGGTTAAATAAATATTGTCAGGCCTGTGAGTTACATCTTCTGTGTAGTGTTTGCTTGTACAGAATGATTTGGATGTGTAACAACTGAATGGTTCATTGTCCTTAATTTCTTTTCATATTTTAGATGTTGCATAATTGTGAAGTTTGAACATTCAGTAATATTAGTGCAGGAAACGTCTGCTAGTGCCAGCACTCCCACAAACGAGGTAGTGCGAGATATTAAAAGTTACTTTTATTTATTTATTTCCGTTCTCAGGTGAACGGCGCCCTAACGTGTCTATACTGAGTGTCCAGTAGAAAACAGAACTTGCTCAAAGAACCTGCAAACTTTCTCCTAGAGTATTAGCTGTATTACACAGGGTGTTGTTTTAATCGCGGGGCTGCTTGTTGTGTAGCAGACAATGCTGCCCATTGTACAGTGCACAGTACTGCATCATGAGAATCTGTCTGTATATGTATCAAGACTATACTAGGGGCTGCAATCCAAAACGCTAAACTCAGGATTAAGAACAGATGGAGGGAAAAAAGAGAGAGATCAGCTAATTCGGATATGCCCGTGAATTGTACGGTTTGCAAAGGTAAAAATTTATCTTCTTGGACAGCCCACATTTACATGTCCTTTCAGTAATTCATTCACCTTTCATGGCATTAATTTTTTCCACCGTACATGCTCTTTTTTGAGGTTAAAAATACGCACTTTGCACATCATTTTATCACCCAAATCATGAACATTGTCTAGCGTAGGGCTTAAAGTCTCCTGTACGCAGATGTGCTTCCCATTTTTTCATTTTTATTCATGAGCTCCATATTTTTGTTCGTGGATAAGATTTTGAACCCCTAGTAAAATCTTAGTTGGAGGAAAAACTAGATAATTGATCTTTTTCATACAATGTCAATAAACTTGCATTATGCGGTTATTTTTTCAAGTCACCTCAAAAACCTTCTTAACGTATACTGATTGGTTTTTCTTCATTATACATTAGTTTTTAATCATCATACAAAGCACTTGCTTCAGTTATGATCTTGAAGATTTATGTCTTGTGGTATGTGATGCTTTTCCATTGGTTGAGCAGTTTCTTATCTTTTGGGGGCAATATAGTTCTTCAGAATGTCAGTAGCCACTGGCCCAGTGACATAGCATCACATTCCAGAACACTGGAATCTGCAGCATCATCATCACCTATTTTGTCTGCCTTCATCACACAAAATTACACAACACTGTAATTAAATATTATGTCATAATTCATGTGGCCTGCTTCTGGCTGATTATCACAGATACAAAGATTCAATCCTGATACAATGGTACTTGGGATGGACATTGTGGCACTGGAGGAGGTTTCTGACCTAACATGTCTTTTTTTGCCATTCATCATTCCTTTAATGCCTTGTATTCTTCTTTATCGCCTGTCGTGTGTGCATGACAGACCGGCAGGTTGTGACAGCCACACAGATGAACGGTCGCATCTCCTGGGATGCTACACCATGTTGACTGCTGAACAGTAACTGGCGTTTTGAAGGACTGTAGTTCCTTCGTGTGTTTTTCAGTTGCTTCAGTCTCAAGATGAGGGCACCATATCACACTAAACTGTAACCGTAATTATTTACCGGTTGACATGACATATCATCTCAGAAGATCTGAAGCTGTTACTTTTATTATTTGACATTCCAAGGCCATGTGCAAGGAAATGATAAAACCTACTAAATTGTTTCACTTTTATAGACACAGTCATATTTTCCGATTATTCGGTCAACAGCAGTATTAAGGGTTATTCTTCTTTGTGTAGTAATGGTACTTAAAAGACATGGTGAGGGAACTTGCGTAGCTCAGTCAGCATAGGCACTAGGCTATGGGCTGGACATTTTGGGATTCAATGCGTAGCAGGGGCAGGACGTTTTCTGTCGCCTCTGGGGCCTACCCAGTCTCCTATTCAGTGGGTAACAGGCATTCTTTCGTTCAGAGTAAAGTGGCTGGGGGCATCATGCTGACGGCTTACCTCCATCTGTTGCTGAAGTTAGGAGTAAGTGGAGCCATACATCTGTTCCCCCATATGCCTTCATGGTGTGTACAGGGAGAGGTTTACCATAACCTTTTATAAGAAGGTTTGAACCATAACCTTTGTGTAATATTTGTTGTGCACTTTACGCCTTTCACTTAATTATACGAAAAGACCAGGTGATGTACGAACCAAGTACTTGTCATAAAGTATTGGTTCATTTTTCTTCACAGATTTTGTTTAAAAACGTTTTTGCACCTGATAAATATCTTGTAAGTTACACCTGACACTGTAAATCTTCATGGTAAGGGTTTATTATTATTTTTGTTCAGTTTTAATTACGGTTGTAATACTCGTATATACAGACATATTTCTTGATAAGTCCCCAGGCTCAGATTACGTGAAAATTCTAGTAATTTGTTATTTTTTGCATGCGTACAGACAAACTCACATGTAGTGAAAGTAATGGGCAGCACATTTTTGTTACTTTTTATTGCAAACATGGTGAAAAGAAGACAGGCCCCAGACCACTTCAGAGGGTGTTGTTACTGCTTCAGGGAAGATATTAAGGTTTTGTAGGTAAATTTGTTCCTGCATCAGTTTAATAGTTGATCTGTGTAATAAAAACCAACTTGAGGCACTATTTATTCTCAGTTTATTTCGTCAATCAACATCTACATGTCTGTGGCATATTTGTTGCCCATCATCAGGAGGTATACTGTATATATACAACAATTAGTATACGTTGTGCTTTTCAGTTGACTGACTGTTGGCCGGCCAACACATACCAATTGTTGTATATATGCGGTATACCTCCTGATGATGGGCTATAGATATGCCCAAGACATGTAGGGGGGTGATTGACGAAATAAACTGAGGATAAATACTGCATCAGGTTGGTTTTTATTACACAGATGTATCGAGATGCACGGTCAACATAACATAAAATTTAATAGTTGAGTTGAAGAGAAAAACATTATCTTAAAAGTCTTAAATCTACCACTGATTGTTACTTGTGGCCAGGTTATGTTTCTCTCAGTTCAGTGATGTACCAACTCTTTTCCTGATTCTGATTGAATTGTTAATACAATAGACTTGTTTCAAGTTACCAACTTAATACACACTTTCTTTATTCTATAACAATATATATGTTACATTATAATCCTCAACATGTTTAGAGCAGTACCTTGCTCATCCTCAGGAGGACAAATTGTATTATTACAGCCTCTGTTATCGTCACTCTCTTTAAACAGCCATTTACAGAGAGTGATGATACCAGAGGCTGTAATAATACAATTTGTCCTCCTGAGGATGAGCAAGGTACTGCTCGAAACATGTTGAGGATTATAATGTAACATATATATTGTTATA
>JGI20166J26741_11710251_pt1 | contig 10776 bp, 9 predicted proteins | sample TergutCu122P5_FD_26741 | JGI IMG/M metagenome (IMG submission 26741) | reverse complement strand
GGCCGCCGTGCTGCGCAAACGCTACCCGCGCGCGCGCCTGCTGATCTGCGCCGACGATGATGTCACGCAAAAATGCCACGCCCACGTGGGCAACGGACTTGAATGCAAACAGCGCGTGTGGTTGAGCGATGGCCCGGCCTGCCCGCACTGCGGCCAGCCGCATGGGGCCAGCAATGCCGGCGTGTCCGCCGCAGGCGCCGCCGCGCTTGCGGTGGATGGTGCATGGATCATGCCCGCGTGGGCTGATCCGCAAGCGCGCCGCCGCGCCTGGCTGGAAGAAGGCCGCAAGCTCAACGATTTCAACGATCTGCACCTACTCGAAGGTTTGGACGTGGTGCGCGCGCAGGTGCAGGCGCATTTGCCACGCGCTGGTTTTGGTGTGTCAAGTGGTGGCGCGGTCGCGGGTACTACAGCACAGGGGGGCGGGGAAGACGGCGCAGCGCGCAGTCCACTCAAACCAATCGACTCGCTCGATGAACTGCTCGAACGGTTCGCGCTGATCTACGGCCACGGCGGCGCGGTGTTTGACCAAAAAGAGCACGTGGTCGTGAGCCTGGGCGACATGCGCGACCTGTGCGTTCGCCGCGAGCTGCACCGCGCATGGGCAGAGCACCAGGGCCGCGCAATCGTGCGGCCCGAAGAAGTTGGGTTCGATCCCACCGAAAACGACCCGGATATCCGCTGCAACCTGTGGTCAGGCTGGCCATCCAGGCCAAAACAGGGCGATCACTCCCAACTGCTGGAGCTGCTCTTCCACATGTGCCGCGCCGCCGAAGAGCCGGAGCCGGAAAAGCTCTACCAGTGGATCGTCAAATGGCTCGCCTACCCCTTGCAGCACCCCGGCGCCAAGATGAAAAGCACCGTGGTCATTCACGGCCCGCAGGGCGCAGGCAAGAACATGTTTTTCGAGTGCTATATGAAAATTTTCGGGCGCTACGGACATGTGATTGACCAAACCGCCATCGAAGACAAGTTCAACGACTGGGCCAGTCACAAACTTTTCCTCATAGCCGACGAGGTGGTGGCGCGCTCCGACCTGTTCCACGTGAAGAATAGGCTCAAAGCCTTCATCACCGGCGACCAGATTCGCATCAACCCCAAGAACCTGGCCGCGCGCATCGAGCGCAACCACGTCAACCTGGTGTTCCTGTCCAACGAAGCCATGCCCGTGGTGCTCGAAGAAGACGACCGCCGCCACGCCGTCATATGGACCCCCAAGGAACTTGACAAAGCCTTCTACGACGGCGTGCGCGCGGAAATCCGCGACGGCGGCGTGGCCGCCCTGCATCACTACCTGCTGAATGTGGACCTGACCGGATTTGACACCGGCACCCGCCCACCCATGACCGACGCCAAGCGCGAGCTGATCGGCCTGAGCCGCGACTCGCCAAGCCAATTCGCCATCGCATTTGAAAGCGGAGACATCGAGGGTTTTCCCGCCAAAGGCGCGCCCGCCGTGCTCTGCCCGTGCCTGTCCACCGATCTGTACAGCCTCTACAGCCTGTGGTGCACCCGCATGGGCCTGCGCTCCCTCTCGCAACCGCGCTTTGCCAACGCCCTGCGGCGCAAGCATGGTTGCAAAGTCGAGCGCAAGCGCTACACCATCGACTACACCACCAAAGGCCCGTCCGCCGTCACCTACTACCCCGGCGGCAGCGAACCGCCGGCGGGCCAGTCCGAAACCGACTGGCTCGGCGAGCGCATCCTCGCCTTCCGCACCAGCCTGCGCGACTACCGGTCGGGGGAGTTGCGGCCATGATGCTTGCGCGCCTCTTCATTTGTGCGGTATGTGCGGGAACCTGTGCGGTAGTGCGTGCGGTAAAAAACACTTGCAAATCAACGCTGTGCGGTATGTGCGCCTCTACGCCTGCGCCTGCGCGGGCGCACATGCGCGTGTGTGCGTGCGTGCGCGCCCGCGCAGGTGCCCGTGTCCCGCACATACCGCACACACCGAACACGCCTTGCGCGACAACGACTTACGCAAACCGTGTTCGCGCACGCCCGCCCGCACACACCGCACACCCCATTTTTTTATTTTTTCCTCCAAAAAAAGAAGTTGTGGAGTGGGAAAGAAAGGAAAGCGCGCCATGCAAATCACTGTGAAGATGGAAGGTCTCGACAAAGTGCTCGACCAACTGCTCAAACTCTCCGGCCCGCAACTGCATCAAGCCTGCGCCAACGCGCTCAACGACGTGGCCTACAAACTGCGCGGCGACATGCAGGCGCACATGAAATCCGTCTTCGACAGTCCCACACCCTGGATCACCAACAGCCCGTGGATTGAAAAAGCCAAGCCGCAAGACGGCGCACGGATGAACGCCAGCATCATGCCCACCTACCGGCGCGACACACCATCCGCCACAGGCGGAAAAGCCGGCGTCGATCCGCAGCAAGTGCTGCGCGCGCAAGAAGCTGGCGGCCCACGCCGAGACAAAAAAAGCGAAGTCGCCCTGCGCCAGGCCGGCGTCCTGCCCGGAGGCTACCAAACCGCCATCCCGGAAAACCCCTATCCAGGAAGCACCGACGCCTACGGCAACATCCGCGGCGCCTTCATGCAGCAGCTCTTGAGCTACCTGCAAGCCTTCGGCGAACAAGGCTACAAGGCCAACATGACCGCGCGGCGCAAAGCGCAAATTCACCAAGGCAAAGCCGGCCAGTCCGGCAGGCACTACTTCGTCAGCTACGGAAAGCTGCGCAGCGGCAGAACCTCGCACCTTGCACCCGGCATCTGGGCCGCCAGCGGAACGCACGGCGTCGATGTGCGCCCCGTCCTCATGTTCGTGCGCAACCCAAGCTACACACCGCGCCTGAACATCGAAAGCCTCTACGGCAACAACGAAGACTACATGGCCCAGCGGCTGCGCTACCGTATCCGCCAGGAAGCAGGAGTTTGACCGTGGCCGAAGTGCTCGACACCAACGTCATGACCCTGCCGCAGTGGGCCGCCTACATGGGCTGGAAAAGCCCCGGCATGGCCTACCAGGCCAGGGGCGAAGGGCGGCTCGTCATGGCGCCAGACGGCCAGCACGTGCTCGCCGAAGAAAGCCGTGCGCGCTACCTTGGCACCGCCGCACCATCACATACCGGCGTAGCCAAGCGCCACGCCCGCCAACGCACAGCACGGCAAGAACCTACCAGCGCGGAAGGGGAACACACGCAGCATGAGGAACCAGACCGTGCCGGCAAAGCCTACCAAAACGCCCGTGCCGTGCGCGAACGTTACCTTTCACTGGAAGCCAAACGCGCCTATGAGGTAGCCATCGGAAAACTTGCCGACCGCGCCGAAGCCGCGCACATCGCAGCCCTTGCCATGACAGAAATCCGCGCCCGTCTCGAAACCGTGGCCGTCACCCTCGCCCCGATGCTGGCCGCCGCCAGCGACGAATCCGCCATCACCGCCATGCTGCGCGACGAATTCGAGCAGGCCCAGCGCGCGATGGCAATGCACTTCAAGACCCTGCAACAGGAGCAACCCGTATGACATCTAAATTCAACCATACCGCTCGACCACCAGCAGCGCGTGATCTGCCGAAATCAGATGAATTTTATTTTGGCAAAGATCATTTTTCAGCCAAGCATGGAATTGGCTGCGACGCTCGCGGATACATCACGGTCAGACACGATCCAGATGATGCGGCTGCATGGATTTTCCATGTGTGTGAAAACACCGTGTCAAATTTCACGCACGCATTCGAACTCGAGCCGCAAGAACTGCGCGAACTGGCCCGCTGCCTGATAGACGCAGCGGAGTACATGGATGCCGAATACGCCACCATGCGGCGCATCAAGGCCGTCGGGAAGGGAGCGCAGAAATGACCTTCACCACCTACAGCCCGCAAGCCATTGAGCAGGTGGACACCTTCAGCCTAATCCCCTACGCACGCAACGCCCGCGTGCACGATGATGAACAGATCGCGCGCATCGCAAAAAGCATTGGTGAATACGGCTTCACCAACCCCGTGCTGATCGACGGCCACGGCACCATCATTGCAGGCCACGGACGCGTGCTGGCCGCGCAGCAGCTTGGGCTGGCGCAAGTGCCGTGCATCCGCCTCACGCACCTCACCGACGCCCAGCGCCGCGCCTACGTCATTGCAGACAACCGGCTGGCCGAGCTATCGAGCTGGGACAGCGCCATGCTCGCCGGCGAGCTGGAAGACCTTGGCGCGGACGGCATGGACTTCGACCTGCTTGGCTTTGACGGAGACGAACTTGAAAACCTGCTTGGCACGCCAGCCGCCGCCGAAAAACCCACCGCCGACGATTACGCCGACGTGGGCGCGGGCGCCGCCGCCGCGGAAAGCAAAAGCGCCGCCATCCTCTATCCCGTGATCGTGCAGCTATCCAAAGCGGACTTCGCGCGCTTCAACAAATTCCGTGGCCGCCGCAAGCCCGAAGAGGCGCTGGTTGAACTGCTCGATATGGACGCCAGCATGCACACCGAATGGCAGCTCGTCAAGGCCAGCGCCGACCTGCCGGATGACCCGGAGGCCGAACAATGAGCGTGCGCATGTACTTCGGCGAATACCTCGTCAGCCCCGCGCCCATCCACATGGGCCTGAACTGGTGCTCGCACCAGTGCTTTTACTGCTTTGCCAACCTCAACCGGCCAGGCCGCCGCGCGGATTACGCCAGCGTGCAGCAATTCATGGGCAAGGTGGCGCGCAAGGCGCCTGGCAAGGACATAGCCGCGTGGCTGGCGTTGCAGGGCCACCCCATCGTCGCCAGCAACGACAGCGACCCGTTCGCCGCCAGCAACAGCGAGCAAAACCAGCACCTCATGCGCGCCATGATGGACGCCGGCCTGCGCTTCGTCTTCCAAACGCGCGGCGGAAAAGGCGCGCTGGAAATGCTGGCCGAGCACCCGCCCACGCTGGTCTATATCAGCTTCACCACCGACCAGCCGGCCACCGTGCGCGCCGCCGAGCCGGGCGCGCCCAGCCATGCCGAGCGCATGGAGCTTGCCGCGCACGCCAAGCGGCATGGGCACTTCGTGGTGGCGGGACTGAACCCGTTCTACCCGCCGTGGTGGGACGATGTGCACGCCTTCCTCGAATGGCTGGCCGCGCAAGGCATACGCCACGCCTGGCTGGGAGAACCGCACCTCAACTACATGCAGGCGCGCGCCATACCAAGCAAGGCGCGTGAGAGCTTTTCCGCCGAAATTGCCTACTTCGGCGCGGCGGGCGGTCGGCGCAAACCGCAGATTCACGGACTGGCCGACGCCTGCGCCGCCTACGGCATCAACACCTTCATGGGAGCCAGCAGCAGCGCCGGCAATTTCTGGCAACCGTATTTCGATCTTGGCTACCCCTTCTGGCCCACGCTGGAAGGCTGGTTCGACCATCTGAAAGCCGACTGCGGCGGCGCGCCAGCGGCCTTCACCTTCGACGCATTCGACCGCTGGGCCGACGCCACCGGAGGCCTGCAATCGAGCAGCTTCAAGGAATACATCCACGGCATAGGCCGCAGCCTGCGCAACGATGGTTTGAGCGCGAAAGCCGGTTCCATGCGGCAGGTGCATGAATACCTGTGGCGCATCCACGAACTGCCAACGCGCATGCGGCACGACGACATTTTTTTAGGAACACAAGACGGCCAACTGGCCGCCGACGATCAGGGGCGCTTCGTGCTGGTTTACGCCCCCGGCATCACAGACCCAAGGCAAGGGCGGTTCGACATTGACGAATGCGTCGGCTTTGCCGGTTTGGATGAACAAGATCAGCAGGCAGCCATTGAAAGGAACTGACATGGCAAGCAGTGGAGGCTCCTGGAGTACAGCCAAGAGCGGAAACCGTTACCACGTGAAGCAAGGTGAATCCAGGCAACGCGCGGTACATCGCAAAAACTCCCGCTAAGGGTGAGCGAGTCGGCATGGCGTGTTGCAACGCCATGCCGATCCTCCACCATCCCATGTGCTTTTGAACACCATGCACGAGTCCGCAGTCATCGACAAAGTCACCGGCCTGCGAAGCGTTGCGCCCGACATGTGGGCGGCCATGGCGCGCGCCATCGCGCCGCGCAAGCCCATGACGGTGAGCGAATGGGCCGATGCCCACCGCGTCCTCTCGCGCAAGAGCAGCAGCATGCCGGGCCGCTGGATCACCAACCGCAACCCCATCCTGCGCGAACCCATGGACTGCATGAGCGCGCGCAGCCCGGTGCGCGAGGTGGTGCTGCGCTTTCCCATCCAGAGCGGAAAAACGTCGGTGGAAGAAAACGTCCTCGGCTACACCATGACCGAAGACCCAGGCCCCATCATGGTGTGCCTGCCCACCGAGGTCAGCATGAACAAGTGGGTGGCGCAAAAACTGGGCCCCATGATCGAGGAAACCGAAGCGGTGCGCGAAGTGCTCACCTCCGTGGCCAGCCGCGACGCTTCCAACACCCGCACCTTCAAGGACTTTGCCGGCGGCCAGTTGTACCTGGAGCATGCCGGCAGCCCAAGCCGGCTCAAATCCACATCGGTCAAGATCATGCTGGTGGACGAGGTGGATGACTTTGCCGCCAACCTTGCCGGCGGCGACGACCCCATGGACATGCTGCTGGGCCGCACCAGCGCCTTCCCGGTCACGTACCGGCACATGTTCATCGGCACCCCAGGCATCAAAGGCATCAGCCGCATCGACGAGCTTTTCGATGCATCAGACCAGCGCCGCTACCACGTGCCATGCCCACACTGCGGCCACATGCAGCCGCTGGAATGGGCCGGCCTGAAATGGTCGCAAGGCGGTGAACGCGCATGGTACGTCTGCCGCGAATGCGGCGCGGAGATCGAGGAACATCACAAACCCGCCATGCTAGCCGCTGGCCGCTGGGTTCCGGAAAAACCCGAAGCGGCCCGCCGCGGCTACACCATCAACTGCCTGTACTACGCCTTTGGCCTCGGGCCCCGTTGGGCCGAACTGGCGCGGATGTGGCTTGCCGCGCAAAACGACACGGCCAAGCTCAAAACCTTCATCAACGACAGGCTGGCAGAAAGTTGGGAAGACCCGGCCATGCGCGCCGTGCGCCACAACGCCATCGCCGACCGGGCCGAACCCTACAAACTGCGCATCGCGCCCGAAGGCGTGCTCGCCATCACCGCCGGCATCGACACGCAAGACGATCGCCTGGCCGTGCAAATCGTGGGCTGGGGCGCGGGCCTGGCCTTTTGGGTGCTCGACTATGTGGAACTGCCTGGCGATCCGGCGGGTGATGCGGTATGGGCCGCACTGACTGATCTGCTAAACCGCCCAATCCAGCACGCCAACGGCGCGCTGTTGCGCGTGCTCGCCAACGCGCATGACTACGGCGGGCACCGGGGCGAGGCCGTCAAGCACTACAGCCGACAAAAGCTGGTGCGCCGCCACATGCCCATCACCGGCGCCGTGGCCAACACCGCGCCCATCCTCGGTAAAGCCAAGCTGTCCGATGTGAACTGGCGCGGGCGCACCGACCGGCGCGGCGTGGCCGTGTGGCAGGTTGGCACCGTGGCCGCCAAGCACTGGTTGTTTGGGCGCCTTTCCACCGATGCCGACAAAGACGCGGATCAGCGCCTGACGCATTTCAGCGACGAACTTGATCCGTCCTACTTTGCCGGACTGGTCAGCGAAAGCTTCAACCCCGCCAAAAACCGCTTCGAGAAACGGCGCGGCGCGCGCAACGAACCACTAGATACATGGGTTTACGCCTTTGCCGCAGCCCACCACCCCGAGCTGCGCCTGCACCGCCACACCCGCGCCGACTGGCAGCGCATGGCCGATCAACTGTCCGCACATGCTCCGGCGCATCCCACGGCGTTGACCGCGCCGGCCGTCCCGGCGCAAAAACCTGCCAGCGTGCAGCCGCGCCCGCGCGGCAACCAATTTGCCGGCGCTGACTGGAGCCTGAACTGATGGCCCACGCCAGCATGACGGCGCGCACCGCCGACCACCTGTGGCAACTCGAACTTGAGATTGCCGAAGTGGTGCGCGCCGACCTTGGCCTGCACGAGGCGCGCGCCGCCGCGCTGGCAAGCCGCCTGGTGCTGGCCCTGCGCCAAAGCTATGGCGGCATGCGGCTTGGCCGGCGCGGCCTGTACATTCCCGCGCCCGACAAGAGCGGGCGCGACGAATCCATTGCACGCGAGTTCGACGGGCGCAACGCCGGCGAGCTGATGCGCCGGCACGGAATTTCACGATCGCGGCTGTACCAGATCGTTCGGCAAACAAGAAAAAGTGCAGTTTCTTCCCGTGAAATTGCACAGCCTGCGGGGTAGCGTTGCAACCATCATGCCGTTCACCCAAACCGACCTGCAAGCCATCGAGCGCGCCATCGCCAGCGGCGAGATGAGCGTGTCCTTCAACGGGCGCACCACCACCTACCGCAACATGACCGACCTGCTGCGCGCGCGCGATGTCATTCGCCGCGCCGTCGAGTCGGACGCGCGCCGCCAAGGTGGCCTTGGCACCGGCTCCATGGCCGTGGCGCGCTTTGATTGAAAGAGGCGCCGCCCATGAACCGGATCGACCGCGCCATAGCCTGGCTTGACCCCATCAGCGCCATGCGCCGCGAGCAGGCGCGCCAGGTGCTGGCCCATGACGAGGCGGCCAAGCCATCCCGGCAGCGCAAATTTCACCTTGACAACACCAGCCCCAACAACCTTGTGGGAATGTCGGCGCACGCGCTGCGCGCGCAGGCGCGTTACCTGGAGCGCAACCACGATATTTCACGCGGCGCGCTGCGCACGCTGGTCAACAACATCGTGGGGCCGTCCGGCATCGGCATCGAGCCGCAGCCGCAGCGCCGCGGCGGCGGCCTGCACACCGAATACGCCGATGCGCTGCGCAGCCTGTACGAGCAATGGCGCCGGCGCCCGGAGGTGGGCAACCGCATGCACGGCGCGCAGATGGATCGCATGGTCTGCTACACGTGGCTGCGTGACGGAGAATGCTTCGCCCAAAAGGTAATCGGGCGCCAGCCCGGCCTGGTGTACGGCTCCGGCGTGCCCTTCCTGCTGGAGTTGCTGGAGCCGGACTTCGTACCGCTGGACTACACCGACGTGTCCAAAAAAATCAGGCAGGGCATTCAGGTCAACGACTGGGGCCGCGCCGTGGCGTACTCTGTGTACAAGGGCGATCCGCGCGAAGGGCTGGGCTGGAACGCGTCCACCGAACTCAAGAGCGTGCCGGCGGAAAACATGGTGCACGTCAACACCATTGACCGCCTGCACCAGTGGCGCGGCGTCTCGGAATTCGCCAGCGTGATCACGCGCATTCAGGATTTGAAGGAATACGAAGACGCCGAGCGCATCGCCGCGAAAATCGCCGCGTCGCTCACCGCCTTTGTCCGGCGCAACTCGCCAGACGGCTACCAGCCGCCCGCCGAGCGTGACGAAAACGGCAACCAAAAACCGCGCTATCTGCGCCTGCACCCAGGCTCCATCATCGACGATCTGGCCGTGGGCGAAGACATCGGCCTGATCGACGCCAACCGTCCCAACCCCAACCTGGTGGGCTGGCGCTCCGGCCAGTTGCGCGCTTACGCGGCGGGTCTTGGGGCCAGCTATTCGTCCATCGCGCGCGACTACGGCGGCTCCTACGCCTCCATGCGGCAGGAGCTTGTCGAGCAGTGGGTGCACTACGCCGTGCTGACCGACGATTTCGTGGGCATGTGGAGCCGTCCCAACTGGGAAACCTTCGTGCAGGTGGCGCACCTCTCCGGCGCGCTGCCCATTCCGCGCGACGTGCAGCCCGGAACCGCCGATCATTGCCTGTTCGTGGGGCAGTCCATGCCGTGGATCGACCCGCTGCGCGAGGCGCAATCGTGGCTCGCGCTCACGCAGGCCGGCTTTGCCAGCGAGGTGGAAGTGATCCGTCGGCGCGGCGGCAACCCCGCCGAGGTAATCGAGCAAATCGGCGCATGGCGCGCGCAGGTACGCGAGCGCGGCCTGTACTTCAACAGCGCCGCCACGCCGCAGGCGGCTGGCGTGCCGGCGGCAGCTCCCATCGATCCGCAAAACGGAAACGGCGACGAAAAATAGTGCAATTTCTTCCCTAGAAATTGCACAGCTTGAGCGCGAGACTGCGAATCACATTTCGCAATCGCACTCACGCCATGCCCGCTACCTGGTTCGCCATTCGCCCGCTTGCAAAGGCCACGCAAGCGCAGCCTTCCAGCGCCGAGATTCTGATCTACGGTGACATCGGGACGTCCTGGTTCGACGAGACCGTGGAAGCCAAATCGTTTTGCGAACAACTGGCAGCGCTCGATGCGCAAACCATCACGGTACGCATCAATTCCTTTGGCGGATCGGTGCCAGACGCCTTGGCAATCTGCAACGCCTTGCAGCGACACCCTGCGCGCATCGTTACCGAAATCGACGGCGTGGCATTTTCCGCCGCCAGCATGATCGCCGCCGCAGGCGACACGGTGAACATGTCCGAAAACGCCATGCTCATGATCCATGCACCATGGTCTTATGGCGGTGGCAACGCAGTCGAGTTGCGCAAGAAAGCCGAACTGATGGATTCCTTTGCGCAGGGAATGGCCTCTGTCTATGCCCGCAAGCTTGGCAGCGTGCAGGCCGCGCTGCCACTGCTTACCGACGGCCAGGATCACTACTACACACCCCAGCAGGCGCTTGAAGCCGGTTTGATCGACGCCATCACCGCCGCTACGCCGGTGGCCGCCAGCGCCGCGCACATGCCCGGAATCTCCCGTTACCGCTCGCTGCCAGCCACGCTGGCGGCGGGCACTGTCGCGGCAGCCGCCGCACCCCACCAGGAGCCTATGATGCCCAACCCCAACGAACCG
>JGI20166J26741_11710140_pt1 | contig 10776 bp, 10 predicted proteins | sample TergutCu122P5_FD_26741 | JGI IMG/M metagenome (IMG submission 26741) | reverse complement strand
AAGTTTTCTCCATTGTTTGATCCAATCCCAAGGTTTCTTGCGATATCTAAAATAGCTTCCTTTTCTTCTTCGGTCAATTCCAGTCTTATTTCATTATCCTCCATAATATATCCTCTTTTAATAGTAATCCTATTTATATTTTATGCTGTTTATACAAAAATAGAACTATTATAATCAAATTTATAAACTTCTCAAAGCATCGATAGGATTTAACAAACTTGCTCTCCTTGCTGGCATATATCCAAATATCACACCAACTAAAGAAGAGAACAAAGTAGAAAGCAACAAAGTAGATATACCAAGTTCAAATCTAATCTCAATTATTTTTGCTGCCAAAAAAGCGATTAAGCTTCCAAGTATCATTCCAATTACTCCACCAATCAAAGAAAGAAAGACCGATTCTAATATGAATTGAATCTGAATGGTAGAAGGTTTTGCACCTAGAGCTTTTCTCAATCCGATCTCCTTTGTGCGTTCAGTGATAGATACCAGCATCATGTTCATGATCCCTATACCTCCAACTACCAAAGATATTGCAGCGACCCCTGCTAAAAGAGTTGACATTATTGACATCATTGTTTTAAATGATTCGATAACATCTCCCATATTTAGAACGCTATAAGCATTACTACTATAATTAAATGATGCGTCCAGCACTCCTCTTATTTTAGTCACGCTATCATCTGCAAGATCAGTATTCTTTAAAAAAACATCTAAAGCTGTTATGTTTTTAACACCTAAGAGTTTCATGGCATTGGTATAAGGTATCATAACTGAATCATTACTGGAACCTGCACTAAAATTACTTGAAGAAGATGATAATATCCCAATAATAGTGTATGCAATACCGCTTATCGTTATTTTTTCCCCTAATGGATCGATACCGCAAAATAAATCCTTAGCTATGTTATTGCCGATGAGAACAACGTTGTTTTTATCATTTATGTCGAAAATATTTATATTCCTGCCATACTTTAAAGCACTTATATTTGTTTTAAAAAAAACTTCATTTTTCCCTTCTAATGTAACATTATCTTTAGAGATCCTATTATAGAATATAGTAGTTTTCTTTGATATGTTCGGTGAGATTCCACTTACATTAGAAAGGGATTTTATATTATCCATGTCTTCTTTTGTAAGACCATGTTTAAGCTCTGTCCCAGGGGCTGCTACCATGATTTTATTAGCACCTAAAGAGCTGAATTGATCGCTGATGCTACTAGATGTCCCCTGTATTATAGTTACAAGTGCAATTATTGAGGCTACTCCAATGACAATACCAAGCATGGTGAGAAATGAACGGAGCTTGTTGTTTATGATGTTCTCCCAGGACATTTTAAAACTTTCAAGCAGCATATCACTGTCCCTCTTCTAATAAATAGCCATCCAATATTTTTACGATTCTTTTTGCACATTTTGCTATATTAATATCGTGGGTAATCATCACAATCGTCCTCCCATCTTCGTTTAATTTTTTAAAAAGATCAATAACTTGTGTACCTGTTTTTTGATCGAGGGCTCCAGTAGGTTCATCAGCCAATAAAATAGTAGGATTTGTAACTAATGCCCTTGCTACAGCGACACGTTGCTGCTGTCCACCAGAAAGCTGGTTTGGAAAGTTTTTAATTTTATTTCCTAAACCTACATTTTCCAGCATCCTTAAAGCTCTTTCTTTTCTCTCTTTTCCGCTTACTCCAGAATAAATAAGGGGAAGTTCTACATTTTTAATAGCACTTAATCTTGGAAGAAGCTGAAAATTTTGAAATACAAATCCAATTTCTTTATTTCTCACATCTGCAAGATCATCTTCATCAAGATCGAAGATATCATCACCTGATAGAATATATTTTCCACTTGTAGGCGTATCTAAACATCCGATTATGTTCATCATGGTAGATTTTCCAGAACCAGATGGACCTAAGATGGAAATAAATTCACCAGAATGAATTTTAAGATTTATATTGTGCAAAACTTCAAATTCTTCATCTTCAATATAATAGCTTTTACATATATTTATCATATTCAAAATTTCTTTCATTGTGATATCCTTAAATCCCTTGATTTGCACTGTTATTTTTTGAATAAAGTATGGTTTGCCCGTTTGAAATACCGCTTTTTATTTCTATATTTATTCCATCATTAATTCCAGTAGTAATTTTAGTTTTTATTGGCTTATTTTTTTCATCTTTTAAAAGGACATATGGAGTATTATCATCATTAAAATAAATCGATGCCATTGGAAGGATTATTACGCTTTTAGCCTGGGCGTTTATCAATTTAATCTCACAAGACATTCCAATTTTTATTGTATTATCATTTTCCAAGTCGATTACAGCTGTGAAATATGATACATCATTTATTGTGGTACCAATATCAGAGATGCTGCTTATAGTTCCATCCAATTCTTTGTTTAAAGAATTTATGTTTATTTTAACCTCTTTTCCAATATCTAAGCTGGAAAGGTCATATTCATTTACTTTAACATTTACTCGCAGATTTTTGTAATCATATATATCTAAAAGCCTTGAACCGGTTAAAATTTGGTCATTTATACTTAGATCAAGACCTGTAATCTTTCCATCAATGGGAGCTTTAATTTCATCGTTTGAAGATGTCTTTATTAAAACATCATCCTTTTTAACTTCATCTCCGTTTTCAACCAGTATTTGCGAGATCTGCATTATTTTTTCAGCCTTAATAGTTTGGTAATTCTTTGATTCCACATTACCTGAAAATGAATAATATTTTGTGATGTCGCCAGTCTTTGCATCTACGCTTTCATAAGAAGGTGCTTTTGGTTTTGAAAGATTATATATATAGAAAAATGCGGCTAGTATTATTATTAAAATTATTGCCCATTTAACTTTAATTTTCTTTCTCTTTACTTTTTTCTTCGAATTCTTTCTATTTCTCATAAAATAGCCTCCAATGAGAATGGGGTTTAGGGAAAGTATACTATTATGGTTTCTTACATTGTTCCCTAAATATTACTTAATAATACAAATAAACTATATGAAGGACACTTTATGAATAATTTTTTAATTTAATTAAAAATATATTGAAATAATATTTAATTATGCTATGATATATATGTCAATAAATTTTAAAAAATAACAGAATACATCAATTTATTGAATAATTTATTTCGCAAAAATTTTTTGGAGGTATAATATATATGTTTTCAGCATTTTCAAATTTATTCGTTGGATTTTTTAGCGGAGTTGGGAATATGATGAATGGAATTGGCAACAGTTTTCAAAACTTTTTAAGCTCTATTATATGGTAATGAAAATATTAAACAATTGTTTTGGAGGTATAAAATATGTTTTCAGCAATATATAATTCTATAATGGGATTTTTCAGTAGTTATAGCAATGTATTCAGTGGATTTGGTACATGGGTTTCAGATGTTTTAGGATCTATCTTTTCTTATTAGAAAACATCTGCTATTGATAAATCTATTTAAAAATATTTGGAGGTACAGACCATGTTTTCATTTTTACATGATTTAGCCTTTGGTGCATATGAATCATTTAGTAATTTTTTTAGTGGATTATTCGGATATCATTGGTAAAATTTTAAGTTGATTATTTAATTAATGCATAAAAATATAAAAGTAAGCCTAAACCCATTGGTATAATGAGGGTTTGGGCTTCGTTATTTTTTATGGGTGGTACACTTTTCCTGTTTTAGTATATAATATTCATATAAGCATAAAGAGGTGATAAGATTTAAAATCGAATGTATGAAGAATATGAAAAGGGAACAATTGGCCAGGTAGCAAAATTAGAATAAATAAAACTTAATATAAGTGTAGTGGGTGTTGTAATAATGATGCCCTGCCTTTTTTTATGTTTTGTCTACTCGGTTAGTTTTTCGTATTCGGCACAAACAGATTCAAGAGCGTTGAAATCACAGCAGTTTTGCACCATAAATGGGTCTTTCTTTATGGTAACAGAGTTATAAACAAACTGCGCCCTGCTGTAAATTGCATTGGCGTTTCGGCGGCAAAACTGAAGTTCCATATTTAACAGAATCCTGTATTTTTCTGATGATTCATCAGCAATCCGTTTGATTGATATGACACCGTGTGGCACAGGAATCATAAATGAAAACCTTATACTCGAGATGCTTTTCCCGTTATCATCTTTTATGATTATGTTTGTACGCTGCTGTTTTCGGAATGAAGATATAGGTGCGAAATAATTATGCCCATGAACATTTAACACTATACCACATAGGAACTTATCATGAGCGTTTACCGTCGAATAATCGACCTTTGGCACACGATTATCAAATCTCAGCAAATAAGCAATATAATTGGCATCTACTTGGTAAAAATCCAATTGATTGTTCATGAAGCACCCCTACAAATACTAATGGGGCGGATAAACGCCCCTTGAATTATGATTCGCACTTACGGCGGCGAAGCACCCGAATATATGATTCGCACATACGGTGGCGAAGCACCCGAATATATGATTCGCACTTAACGGCGGCGAAGCACCCGAATTAACTGTGCCGTATCTTTCGATACACTTATATTTTACTCTAAAACTCCAAAAAGTCAATTACTACTTTATGTGATATTGATTCGATTTTGGATGAAGAATTTGACCATGTTTTGCTAATGGGTCCTCTATATCATCTTTTAAACGAACAAGATAGGATTAAAGCTGTTTTAAAAAGCTTAAAGCTATTAAAACGAAATGGAAAGATTTTTGTTTCTTTTATAAATATGTTTGCAAATATGATCTTTGCTATGAAGACAGCACCTTTATTAGTCATGAGTTCTGTTCAAAGCGAGATAGAGTATATAAATGCATTTATTGAAAATAAAAGTTTTGCTGGGGATGCCTTTACACAAGCTTTTTTCATAAGTCAAAATGAAGTATTGCCATTTATGGCTCAGTTTCCTTTGGAAAAGCTTCATCTTTTTGGTCAAGAAGGTATAACTTCTCCATGTGAGCAAAATATAATGAGTCAACCTAAAGAAGTAGTGGATACATGGATGGACCTTTGTGAAAAAGTATGTGAACGTGAAGATTTGCTTAGCTATTCAGAGCATCTAATGTATATTGGAAGGAAACAAAATGAACATTAAAATATCTGATAATTCCATGATAAATGCTATTTATTTTGGTTTAATCACAACAGATTATAACTTTTATAAGGATTTGAAATCACAAGAAATAATCGATAAAGCAGAACAAATAAGAAAAATAAAACTGAATACTGGTGTAGATAATTTTTTTAGAAAAACATATCAAAATAGTTGTGAGGCTTATCCTTATTGGCCAAGAGCTGCTCTATTAGAGACTGCTACTTTTTTTATACATAGAGGAGAAGTTTTATTTACTAGATTTCATGATTATTATGAGTATATTAAAAACTTAAATATCTTTAGTGAAATAAAGGAAGATAAAGAGTTTTGGTATTGGATTAATATGTTTCCCGAATCAATTCTAAAAATCGTGGAAAATGAATATTTTCTGGATTTTGATAATTGGTCGCATAATTGGATTGAGGGTCAAAATGAAATATTTAATTCAAGTTTGAAGGAGTTATCTCACATTGTATCTGTATTAACAAAAAAATATAGCATTAAAATTAATAATATCGATATTATTCTAGCTCCTTTAAAATGTGCATATTCAGCTGATTATTATAAAGATTATGATACTTTATATGTAATTTTAGGCAAATTCGATTTGAAATATGTTATGCATGAATTTTTGCATATAGTTGTGCATAAAATTGTGCTTGATAATTGTGAGCATGTACTTACTTTGAATAAAAACACAAGATATAAAAACCTTGATAAATCATATTATGCTGATAGTGATGAATGTGTGCTTAATGCATTTGAGGAAAATATTGTTAGAGAATTAATAGATGTTTATAGTGAATTAGAAAACATTGATATTGTTAATTTTATAATGAACCATATTTAATAAAAAGGAAAAGTGGTCTAAAATACTAGATAGTAATCTGACCACCATTGATTCCTAAAGATTGACCGGTTATTTCTTTTGATAGATCGCTAGCTAAAAATAAAATTGCATTTGCTATATCATCACAGGTTTGAGGTCTCTTTAAAGGTATTTGAGCTATTTGATTTTTCCAAAATGTATCCCGATTGAATTTAACTTCTTTTTCCATATTAATGAGAGTATTTTCCCACATCTCAGTTCTAACAACTCCAGGGCATACACAATTAGCTCTTATATTAAAATTTGCCATTTCTCTTGAAATTGATTGAGTTAAACCTACAATCCCAAATTTAGTTGCAGAATAACCAGATAATAAAGGCATGCCTTGTCTTCCAGTTAAAGAAGAAAGGTTTATTATATTACCTTCCTTTTTAGGATACATATACTTTAATCCTGCTTGACAACAATTGAATACACCGATTAAATTAATATCTATCATCCTTCTAAATTCTTCAAGTGTTGTTAACATGAAAAATTTTGTATAATTAACACCTGCATTGTTAACCATTATATCAAGTTTTCCAAGTCCTCTTACAGTGTCGTCAACCATTTTGTTTACTTCTTTAGGATCAGAAACATTGCATTTCATTGCAAGGCTTCTTACACCAAAAGATTTTATTTCCTCAGCAACAGCTTTTACATTTTCAAAATCAATGTCTGACACTGCTATATCAGCACCAGCTTCTGCAAGTTTTATGGCAGCAGCTTTACCGATACCCTTTGCAGCACCCGTTATTGTGATTACCTTTCCTTTTAAACTGATTCCAACCATCAAATATGTCCTCCTAAATGCTAGTGAGATTAATTACTATTTTAATGATAAAAATAAATATTTCTACTATTATCTCCTAAAAAAAATAATAAATAGCATAACACTTAAATTTTGTAAATAAAAATACTAGTTTGATGATCTAAAATAATATAGATTTTTTTCGGGAATTATAATATTAAGAAAATCCTCATATAAAGCTAAAAGTTTTATATGAGGATAATATTTATGAAATCTTCCTTATTAAAATTGATAAATTCACTTCTCCTGATTTCACTGACCTATTGAACACTGCATAATTTTCGTCATCAGCATTTCTAAGAGTAATACATATAGGTGTTTCATCATCTGGCACTAAGATTAAACCTTGAGAACTGATTGTATCGCTATAAGACGTTGTACTGGCACTTGTTTCTTCTATTTCGGTGTCATTTATAAATAATGCTAAAGTTATATTTTTTTCCTCAGTTTGAGCAAAATATAGAATATTGTATAAACCGCCCTCATTTATGATGATAGAAGAGGGTTCTTTAAAAACAACAGCATCAGGTACTGAATTTATTATAGGAACTTGATCAAAAGAGGCACTTTCACCAGGTTTTAAGCTTAGCTTTCCTAAGTTATAGATATATGCAAAAGCATTTATTAAATCAGCTTCCTCGTCAAGCCCTAGATTTTCTTCATCTTTGTCGTTTTCAATTAAATAGGGATTGTATTTTTTATCATTTAAAGTTGAGCGATCAAATCCATAATCTGCTTCAACTTTCATGTCTTTACCATTATCTAATTCTAGTTTAAAGTAACCATTATCATAGACTTTGTTTTCATATTTTTCCTCATCAGGATCTTTTTTCTTTTTCAATTCTTTTTCAGTAGACACCTTTTTTATCTGCACCTTTTTTTCAGAAAGCGTGTCATCTTTTTTAGATACATCTTTTTTCTCAAAATTCTTTTTTTCATTGGCTTTATCAGGATTTACTTTAACTTCAACTTGTTTTTTTACTGAAGTTCTACTTATTATACTTTTGTTTATTACTATGATTAAATCATCATAAATCTTAAGGAATCTTTTAGAACGATGGATACATTTGCAATCTGCATCGCAGCATTTTTTTATATTTGCCAGTTCTCTTTTGAGGCTTTCCCTAAGATTTTTGTTTGCACACATATTTACGAGTCTGATTAAATATTCATAAATCTCTATAAAATCATCGTTTAAGAATTCTGAATGACTCTTATCCTCGATAGATTTTTTTATCTTATCTATTTTATTTATGATCCAATTTTTAAACTCATCTCTTGATTTAAATTGCTTTTTATGCACATTATTATTATTTGGGTTACAAGACATGATTTCACCCCCCTAGATTTATGATATTTAATTTTTTAATTTTTGTTACAATATTATCCCTAGTTAAATAAAAATTTTTTTTTAGCGATTATACCGATGATGCACATATTGGCATTAAACGGTTCTAAGTATACAAAAAAGCAATGCATAATCATCATTAGGGAAATCACTTAATATGCATTGTTTTATTCAGTATATATTTCATTTTTTAGTCAATTCTTCTAGCATATAGTATATAAAACCTTTTTTAATTTTCATGATTACCCCTTGATTTCAAATAGAAAATGCAATAGCTTCTACTAAATTGTAGAAGCTATTATATATTTTCGTTTTGGCTATTATTTTAATTGCACTGCCAAAGAGCAATCCATATTTATCGACTTGGTTATTATTTTAATTGCACCACCAAAGAGCAATCTATATTTTATCTATAATTTATAAACTGAAGCTCAATCCCAAAATCCTTCTCCTTTAAAGCATGAATCACAGTCTGTAACTCATCTTTCTTAGCACCTGAGACTCTAATTTTTTCATCTTGAATTTCACTTGTGACTTTAAGTTTAAGAGCCTTAATTGCAGCTACCACATCTTTGGCTTTCTCCTTAGATATGCCGTTTTGCACTTTAATCTCCAATTTTTTATTTCCTGAAAATGCGCTCTCTATTTTATCGCATTGAAGATTTTTTGGAGGTATATTTCTTTTAACCATCTTAGCTTTTAATATCTCAAGGGCAGCATTTATTCTATATTCATCTTCTGCTACTATTTTAATGGAATCTTTATTTTGAACGATATCTACAATGCTTCCCTTAAAATCATATCTTTGAGAGATCTCTTTCTTTGTTTGATTTAAAGCATTATCTAATTCCTGCATATCAACTTGTGATACTATATCAAATGATAGATCTTTTGCCATTTAATCACCTTCTTTACCAATGTATTTTATATATATTATCATATTGTTTTCATAAAATAAAGGTTTATATAAACGATTCATACACTTTAAGAGTACTTCTTGCTGTGTTTTCCCATGTTAGTTTTTTTGTAAGGGTTAAGCCTATTTTAATCAATTCTTCTCTCAATAGATCATCGTTTATTATTTTATTTAAGCATCTTAAGATATCATCTTCGTCGTATGGATCGAAGTAAAGTGCAGCATTCTCTAAGACTTCGGGAAGTGATGTCGCATAAGATGAGATGACTGCTGTGCCACAAGCCATCGCTTCTACTGGTGGAAGCCCAAACCCCTCATATAGAGATGGGTAACAGAAGCATATAGCACTTGAATAAAAATAAGGCATATATTCTAGAGGGATAAAACCAGGAAATAATACATCGTTCTCGATTTTTAACTCTGAAACTCTTTCCATTAGCGTAGGATAATAAAATGATTTTTTCCCTATAATGACTAGTTTTAGTTTTTTCTTACTGGTTTTTAAAAGCTTTTCAAAGGCATTTATTAGAGCAATGATGTTTTTTCTCTTTCCTAAGCCACCTACATAAAGGATATATTCATCTTCGATTCCATAGTTATTTTTCATAAATTTTTTGGCGAGTTTTTTATTTAATGGGAAATAAATTTTTTCTGCTGCAAGCTTAGTCACATGTACAGTATCCTCCGGTATATTAAAATATTCAACTATATCTTTTTTTGAGAATTCTGAGACGGTGATGACGCATTTTGATTTTTTTATAACCTCGGGAAGCGTCTTTGTAAAAATATTTAAATACTTTGGATTGCAAGTTTCAGGAATTTTAAATGGTATTATATCGTGGAGGGTTATTATCTGATTGCTGATTCCATTTAAAGGAATTCCAATGCCATTTTGTGGTATATGGTAAACATCTACTGGATACTCGATATTAATTTGTCCTAGTAAACATTTTTCCCAAAAATTAGCTTCTTCGTTAATGGATAGTGGATAAAAGATGAATTTTTCATTTGAATTTCTCCACTTTTGATTTTCCGGTATTAAAATAAAGTACTTGTTATTTGAGTCTATTGAAGATAAGTTTTCAATTAATTCATAAGTATAATTGCCTATGCCAGTACCTCGATACCAAAAAGCTGGTCTTCCATCGATAATTATAAACATATTCCCTCCTAAAAATATTTATCATATAATAATCTATAACTTTTAGTTACTAAATTATTCCTATATTGATATAATATTAAAGATAATCAGAAAAGGTTCGTGATATTTTGAATAATAAATTACCTGTTACGGAAATTGGGAGAGTAGAACTTTCAAATTCAAGTTTTAATTATTTAGCTTATTTTTCCTTCAGCGATTTTAGTGGATTTAGTGAAGATATTGAACAATTAAAAGAATTTCTTCATATATATGAATTAGAGCATTTTAATAATTTAAAATTTGAAAGGCGAATTAAGAGCTATTTGATAGGGAGATATTCAGCTAAAATAGCCATATCGGCCTATGTGAAAGAAGATGATTTAAGCAAAATCTGCATCTTAAATGGAATATTCGATCAACCGGTTGTAAATACAAATTTTAATGAAAAAATACAAGTTAGCATTAGTCACTCAAAAGATCTTGGATGTGCTATATGCTTTAATGAAAAGTGTCCAATGGGCATCGATATTGAGTTCATTCGCTCTGATAATTTAAAGGCTTTAGAAAGGTATATTAAATCAAGTGAAT
>JGI20166J26741_11710029_pt1 | contig 10777 bp, 11 predicted proteins | sample TergutCu122P5_FD_26741 | JGI IMG/M metagenome (IMG submission 26741) | reverse complement strand
CGAGGGCCTCGGCCACGCGGCCGCCCATAAACGCGGATATCTCCTGCTCCATGTACCTTTTAGTGTGATAGGACTTATCCTCGCCCGGAAGCATCACGTTGTACCCGCCGGCCATTCCCGTCGGGATGATGGAGACGATATAAGTCGGGTCCAGCTCGGACATGACCTCGTGGATAATGGCGTGACCGGCCTCGTGGTAGGCGGTTATCCGCTTCTCCTTGTCGGATATGACGCGGCTCTTCTTCTCGGTGCCGACGCCGACCTTGATGAACGCTTTGCGTATGTCCTCCATGCTTATCGCGGTCTTGTTTTCCCTGGCGGCCAGAATCGCCGCCTCGTTCAGCATATTTTCCAGATCCGCGGGCGTGAACCCCGCTGTGGAATGCGCCACGACGGCAAAGTCCACGTCCGGGCCTATCGACTTGCCCTTGGCGTGTATGCGGAGCACCGCCTCGCGGCCCTTCACGTCCGGCTTGCCCACGACGATCTGCCTGTCGAAGCGGCCGGGGCGGAGCAACGCCGGGTCGAGGATGTCCGGCCTGTTCGTGGCGGCGATGATGATGATGCCCTCGTTCACGCCGAAGCCGTCCATCTCCACCAGGAGCTGGTTAAGCGTCTGCTCGCGCTCGTCGTGGCCGCCGCCGAGGCCCGCGCCCCTGCGCCGCCCGACGGCGTCTATCTCGTCGATGAATATCACGCAGGGGGAACTCTTCTTGGCCTGGTCGAACAGGTCGCGCACGCGGGACGCGCCCACGCCGACGAACATCTCGACGAAGTCGGAGCCCGATATGCTGAAATAGGGCACCCCGGCCTCGCCGGAGACGGCCCGCGCCAGATATGTCTTGCCGGTGCCCGGCGGCCCGACGAGCAGCACGCCCTTGGGGATGCGCGCGCCGATGTCCGTGAATTTCTTCGGGGCGCGGAGGAACTCCACGATCTCCGCGAGCTCCGCCTTTTCCTCCTCCAAGCCGGCCACCTGCGCGAAGGTGATCTTGTTCTTGTCGTCCGCGTTGACCTTGGCCTTGCTCCTGCCGAAGGACATGATCCTGTTGCCGCCGCCGCCCTGCATCTGCTGCATGAGGAACATCAGCAGCAAAATCGACAGCAAAGTTATGACCAGCATCGGGACATACTGCATCAGCCAGCTCGTCTTGGGAGTCGGCATGGTGTCGTAGCTCAGGCCGGAAGCGTCCCTCAGCACGCCCATGAACACGTCGACGCTGGGGATCTGGACGGTTATGTTGGTGTTGTCGGTGAAATAGACCTTGGCCTGAGCCGCGCCGCTGATGTCCGTGTCCCTGGTGACCTCCAGCTTCGCGATCTTAGAGGTCCGGCCGTTGGCTATGTCCGCTATAAGGTCGCCGTAGGTGTACACAACCGCCTCGGTTTGAGGCGCGGCGCCCCGGATAGCCATAAGTATGACGATTATCGTAAAGAACACAATTATATATAGGCTGATGTTGCGCATGTACTTTCTCAACTTGCGTCCTCCAATACTAGAAGCTAGATGCTGGAAGCTGGAAACTGGAAAAACTGTCAGTCCTCAAATTTCAGGATGCCGACATGGTCGAGGTTTCGGTATCTTTGCGCGTAATCCAGGCCGTAACCCACCACGAACCTGTCCGGTATCACGAAGCCCGTATAGTCGATCCTAAGACCGCTAAGGACCCTGCGCTCCGGTTTGTCCAGCAGAGCGCACACCTTGAAAGTCGCGGGGTTCTTCGCCCGGAGATGGTCGCAGATGAAACCGATCGTGTTGCCGGTGTCGATAATATCCTCGACGAGCAGGACGTTTTTGCCGTCGAGCCCGCCTTCCACGTCCTTCCTGAACTCGATCTCCCCGCCGACCGTGCCGTTCCCGTAGCTGGACACGTCCATGAACTCAAACTCCACGGGCCCGTTGACCTTCCTGGCCAGGTCTGTCAAAAACACGACCCCGCCCTTCAGGATGCAAACCATGGTTATGACCTTTCCGCCGTAGTCGGCGGTGATCTCCTCGGCCAGCTCCCCTACCCGCTTTTGGATCTGCCCGGCGCTCAGAAGAATCTCCACGGTTTCCCTCATGTCGTCCCCCGCGTTGTTTTTGTCATGTTTGGATCTCCCGCCAGGTCTGTATATAAACCTCGGACGCCTGGCCGCTCCGCCCGGGACTGTTTTCCCCGGTGAAACAGGCGCCCTCGCCCGTGGCGTTCCTTTCGTCCAGGATCCACAGGATATCGCGGCCCGCCGCCACGAGAGGGATCGCGTCCCTGAGGCTTTGCGGCGTCTTGTTGTTGATGAAATAGTCGGAGAGCTTCTGAGTCCCGGCGTTCCGGAGCCTGATCCTGTCGCCGGGCCTCCTCGTCCTCACCTCTACAATTCCAGGTATTTTATCACATAAATAAATTTTAGTACAGACATTAACGCAATTTTGCAGGCGAACTTTTTTTTCGCCGGACATAGTGAACCAAAGCCCCAGATTAGGCTCGTAAACGGACCCGCCCATTGAGAGGAGATACGACGGGCGCAGAATACTTTCCGCTTTATCGCCGTTTTTTTTAGCTTTTTTCCCCGTATCCGTGAAAATCAGCCTGTCATATGAGCGTAAAACCCGTATGCCGCCGGGCAGAAAGACTTTTTTGCCGGTCCGGGCGGTCAAAAGATGCGTGATTTCGCCGATCAGAGCGTATGAAACATCTTTTCCCCGGCCCGCAGTTTCTTTTATAATAAGCCGGAAAAGCCTTTTTATCAGAGCCGTAGGCTGGCCGGCCAAAGCCGGGATAAAGACTTCGCGCAAAACGCCGCCGCCCGCGTCTCCTGCTTGATTGCGGACGAAGACGCATTGCTCATACAGCCGCCCGGCAAAAGCGTCCATACACTCGTTTTCCTCCGCGATTATTGCGGAGAGCCGCGCGATGTTCGCGGTTGCGTCGCGCCCGAAAACCCGCGAAAGCTCCGGGATAAGCCCGTTTCTGACCCTGTTCCGGGTGTACTCGGGGCTGCCGTTGGACTTGTCGTTTCGGAAAGGGATCCCGTTTTCCGCGGCGTAGCGAGCGATCTCGGCCCGCCTTGTTTCGATGAACGGCCGAATGATCCGCGTTTCCCCGCCGGAAACAGGCCTGATGCCCGCGAGGCCGTCCGGGCCGCTCCCGCGCCCGATGTTCATGAGGACGGTCTCGACGCTGTCGTCCATATGATGCGCGAGGGCGGCGGCCTCCGCGCCGGTTTCAGCCATGACCTCCCGGAAGATACGCATCCGCTCCGCGCGGCCGGCCTCCTCGACGGAGAGCTTGTTTTTGGCGGCGGCTTCGCGCACGCCGGCGCGGAACGTCAGCGCGGGCACGCCGGCCCTTTCGCAGTATTCCCGGACAAAGGCCTCGTCCGCGTCCGCCTCCGCGCCCCGGAGGCAGTGGTTTATATGGACGGCCAGCAAACTGATCTTATACGCGCCGGCGGAATTCAGACGCAGCAATACGTCCAGCAGGCACATGGAGTCCATGCCGCCGGAAAGGCCGATGATAAGGCGGTTTTCGCGGTCTGGGGCGAGAAGGCGGTGCTTTTCTATGGCGGAGGCGATTTTTGTGACAAAAGGGGGTTCGGTCATGGATTGTACCTTTCGCATACCATATAATCAATGTATAGCGCGAAAAAGCGCGTTTGACCCTTTCGGCAACCTCTATAAATGTCACTATAAATGTCATCCTGAGCGAAGCGAAGGATCTTTTATAGCCAAAACATAAGATTCTTCGCTGCGCTCAGAATGACAAGTTTACAGAGGTTACTTCATCCCGCCGGGCGGTTCGCCTTGCCCGTGACGCGCGCTATCGTTACTTTGTATACGGCCGTCCTCGCCAGCGCTCCGTCGATCTCGGCTTCCGCGTTCGGGTTCGACGCCGCGTATTTCTCGCAGATCAGCCTCAGCGCCGCTTTCTTCTCGCCTTCGTCCAGCACGGGCTCGCATCGGCCTTCGGCCACGGCGCTTTCGTATTCGGCGGTGAAGAGCTCCGGGACGAGCCTCACGCGTCTGGCGCAGCATACGCACACGTTCGGGTTAAGCGCGATGTTCTCGAGCTTTTTGCCCTCCGGGGCGCAGTGGAAATAGATCGCGTCCCCCTCCGCGACGGGCGAGATCGGGACGCAATAGGGCGTCCCGTCCGGATTGACCGTGGCCAGCGACGCGTATTCGCAGCCGCGCAGCGTACCGAGGGCGAACGCCTCGTCTTTTTCCCTGTCTTTTCGCCGCATTTGCGTAACCTCCGGTTCCATTGACTTTATGACGCGTTTGGCTTATTATACATCATGCGTTTTGTTGAAACAATAATTTTGCGAAACAGCGTCTCAAGGAGGGCTTTCCGTGTGGGAACGCTTCTTTCCCGACATGTACTTTGACTCGGTTTATGAAATCCCTTATAAAGAACTGCTCGCGCGGGGCAGGACGGCCCTCGTCCTCGACGTGGACAACACCCTCGCGCCGTATTTTGTCCCGCGCCCTCCGGCCAAGGTCGGCGCGCTGATCGCGCGGCTGCAGAAGATGGGTTTCAGGCTCTGCCTTTTATCGAACAACAAAAACGGCAGGCTCGCCGCTTTCAACGAGACGATCGGCCTCCCGGCGGTGCATATGGCCATGAAGCCACTTGCCGCCGGCCTGAAACGGGCCATGCGCCTGCTGGGCGCGGGGCCGGAGAACACGGTTTTGATAGGCGACCAGATTTTTTCGGACGTCTGGTGCGGCAGGAGGACGGGTGTCATGACGATTTTGACGAAGCCGATCTCCGAGCGGGAAGCGCCGTCGGTCAGGATAAAGAGAAGGCTGGAGAGGCCGGTGCTGAGGGCGTACGCGGAATTTGCCCGGAAAACGGAGGCCCCCCGATGATAAGCGGAAAAACCGCGGTCTACGGCCTTATCGGCAACCCCGTCCGGCACACGGTCTCCCCGGAAATACACGCCGTTTTCGCGGGGGCATTGGGCGACGACCTCGTCTACGCGGCGTTCCCCGTGGCGAACGACAGGGTGAAAGAGGCGATACTCGGGGCGCACGCCCTCGGGATCATGGGACTTAACGTCACGATCCCGCATAAACCGGCCTGCGCGGAGTTTGTGAGCGAACTCGACCCGATGGCGGAAAAAATCGCCGCCGTGAACACGCTTAAATACGCCGAGGCCGGCTACGCCGGGTATAACACGGACTGGATCGGCATTACCGAATGCCTCCGGTCGAACGGCGTCTCGCTCTCCGGCAAGTCCGTCGCGGTGCTGGGCGCCGGCGGCAGCGCCAACGCCGCGTGCGTCGCGGCGGCAGAGGGCGGCGCCTCAAAAATAACCATATTTAACAGAACGGTGGAAAAAGCGGAATATCTTGCTTTACGCCTGAAAAAATATTATAATGCGCAAATAGAAGCCGCGCCGCTTGCCGAAGCCCGTGGAAGCGAGATCGTGTATCAGGCCACGGACGCGGGGCGCGGGGAGAACAGGGCGCTCTGCCCGGTGAGTTCAACCGAGTTTTTCAGAGGCGTGGAGTTCGCGTTCGAAGGCATCTACACCCCGTGGGAGACGGAGTTCCTGAAACTCGCGGCAAAAGCCGGCGTAAAGGCCGTGAACGGCTTCGAGATGCTCGTGCGGCAGGCGGCGGCCTCCTACGCGATATGGACGGGGCGGCCGGTCCCGGAAGAAGTCATATCGGACGCCTACGAGCGCGTCGGCGCGATGGTACGCGAACGGGACAGACGATGAGGCGCTTTTATACACGAATTTGTATTATTTGACCCGCATTCACACGGAATGGAGACATCACGATGGACACGAAGATCAACAACTACATGGAGGACTGCGTGGCGCACGCCATCGACGGCGTCATGCACGACGTCAGGTGCTGTTCGTGCGACAAGTGCAGGAGCGACATCACGGCCATAGCGCTGAACTCTCTGCCGCCCAAATACGTCGTCACCAGGAAAGGCCAGCTTTACACCAAGCTCGGCACGCTCCGCCAGCAGTTTGAGGTGGACATAATCGCCGCGCTGACGAAGGCGGCCGTCATAGTCGGGAGGAACCCGCGGCATGAGCCGGACGAGTATTATTAATGAAAAAACCAATACCGTCCTGATCGGTTTCATGGGCTGCGGAAAGACCACCGCGGGAAGGATCGCGGCCAGGCTCGCCGGGATGGCCTTTCTGGACGTCGACGCCGAGATCGAGCGCGCGGAGGGTAAGCCGATCCCCGATATTTTTTCGGAATGCGGGGAATCATACTTTCGAGCGGCCGAGAGCAAAGTCATCGCCGGCCTGGCCGCGGCCGGGACGGCAAACGCCATAATAGCGACCGGAGGCGGCGCTGTCAAGAACCCCGAAAACGCGCGGATCCTTCGTGAAATCGGGAAAATCGTCTACCTGTACGCCTCCCCGCAAAAACTTTTCTCGAACCTCGGCGGCGCCGCGCCGCGCGGCAGGCCGCTTCTCGATGTGCCGGACCCGGCGGGCGAGATCGGGCGGCTGCTGGCGGAGAGGGACCCGATCTACAGAAGCGTCTGCGACGCCGTCGTGGACTGCGACCGGCTCGACCTTGAAGGCGCGGCTTTCGAGATCGCCGGAATCGCGTCTCCCGCAGGGACGGGGAGTTTATAAAATGAAACCCGGGGGGAAGCGCAATGTACAAAATCGCCTTCATAAACGGCCCGAACCTCAATTTCACCGGCATACGGGAAAAGGCGGTCTACGGCACGGCCACTTTGGACGAGATAAACGCGAAAATCGCGGAAGAGGCGGCCGGGATCGGCGCGGAGCCCGTGTTTTTCCAGTCCAATTCCGAAGGCGCGCTTATAGACTTCCTCCAGGCCTGCCATTCGGACGGAACCGACGGGATCGTGATAAACCCCGGAGCGCTTACCCACTACAGCTACGCGCTCCGCGACGCGCTGGAGTCCGTCGGGCCCCCCGCCATAGAGGTGCACATGTCGAACATCCACAGGCGGGAGGAGTTCCGCCGCCGTTCGGTGACGGCGGAGGCGTGCCTGGGCCAGATATGCGGCCTGGGCGCAGACGGCTATATCCTGGCGATGACGGCTTTGATACGAAAATTGAATTCTACGCGCCAGCGATAACATACATTTTATTTCAAGGAGGGGACATATGATTTCAGCAAGTGAGTTCCGGAACGGCGCGACGGTCGAGATAGACGGCGACATCTTCACCGTTATTGACTTTCAGCACGTCAAGCCCGGGAAAGGCGCGGCGTTCGTCCGCACGACGCTCAGGAACCTCAAGTCCGGGGGCATCGTCGAGCGGACTTTCCGGCCGACGGAGAAGATGAACAGGGCGCACATCGACCGCAAGGACTATCAGTACATGTACAACGACGGCGGCCTCTACTACTTCATGGACACGGAGTCTTTCGAGCAGATCGCCATCAACGCCGGCGACATCGGCGACACCCTGAAGTTCGTGAAGGAAAACGACATGGTGAAAGTCCTGAGCCACGACGGGAATATCTTCGGCATCGAGCCGCCCACCTTCGCCGAGCTGGTGATAACCGACACGGAGCCGGGCTTCAAGGGCGACACGGCCCAGGGCGCGGTCAAGCCGGCCACCGTCGAGACGGGCGCCGTCATAAAGGTGCCGCTGTTCATCAGCTCCGGCGAGAAGGTCAAGGTCGACACGCGCACCGGCGAATACCTGGGCAGAGTATAGCACTGCCACTGGCTTGCGGGGGAGGATATGCCGGATTTCATATTGTTTGATTTGGACGGGACGCTGACCGATTCGGGCCCGGGTATCATAAACTCCGTCCGTTACGCGCTCGACGCGCTTGGCGTGGATGCGCCGGATGCGGAAGGGCTGAAAAAGTTTATCGGGCCGGGGCTGAGAACGTCTTTCATGAAATTTTGCGGTTTTGACCGCGAGACGGCGGAGGTTGCCGTCGCGAAATACCGGGAATACTTTACGGTAACGGGGATATTCGAGAATAAGCTGTATCCCGGCGTCCCGGAGATGCTCTCCTCTCTTTGCGGCAATGGCAAGTCGCTGGTTCTGATAACCTCCAAGCCGGAGGTCTTTGCCAAACAGATCCTAGAGCACTTCGATATTGCGCGGCGTTTCAGCTTTATCGCGGGCTCCGAGCTGAACGGTGAACGCTCAGAAAAGGCCGGGCTAATCCGATACGCGGCAGCCGGCGTTCCGGGGATGACCGCCGCCGAAAGCATAATGGTAGGCGACAGGGAGCATGACATCCTGGGCGCGAAAGCCGTGGGCCTGCAAAGCGTGGGCGTCCTCTACGGCTACGGCGACGAGTCCGAACTGAGGGAGGCTGGCGCGGATTATATAGTCAAAGACGTACCTGAACTGAACGACCTATTACTGCATCTGTAATAAAAACAGCCGTTCAACCTAATATGACAAGACGTCATTCTGAGCGCAGCGAAGAATCTTAGACCCTTCGCTGCGCTCAGGGTGACAGTATATGGTTTCTTCCAAGTTTAGCCTCTATACTGACTGGAGCGATATGTCTTTTTCCAGTTTCCAGTTTCTAGTTTCTAGTATCTAGTTTCCAGCACGGGGGTGCAATGGTTTCGACGGGGATTTTGGAAGCGGGAATAGCCATCCGCAGCGGCGGCTGCGTCAAAAACGCCAAACCTTATAAAGAATCGACAACGATAATTTAGCTTTTGCCGCTTAATTAAAGCGGCCGTCGGCCTGGCGTAGCCCGCTGCGCCAGAACCCGGCGTCGACAGGCGGGGAACCTGTCCGCCTAAGCTTTGCGGCGGACAGAGACCTATGAAGCTACCCGAGCGCGAGTCGTGCCGGCTTGTCTCGCGGGAGGGGAAACCGGAGCCAGTCTCCAAGAATAACCGGCTGTGATGGGAGAAGTTGCCGCCGACAGATTTTCGGACCCGGGTTCAATTCCCGGCACCTCCAGCGCGCTTTCGGGTTTCCGCGGAAACCCGAAAGCCGTATTCCGCCGTAATACCGGGCAAAACAAGGGATATGGCAAATATGGCAAATTATTTTCAAAAGCCCTTGACCTTAACAAGTCTGAACCTTTATAATGATTTTCAATTATACCTCCGTTAATCGGCCCTATCGGTCGGGTTATCATCATATACTAAGTCATAGTCACGTGAAGGAGGGCATTTATCAACATGGAAGACAACAACGTATCGTTCGGCGAGCACCAGGCGCCGGAAGCCCCGGCGGCAAACGCCGCGGATAACGGCGACAAAAAGTCTGCCGCAAACGGTCCCCTGAGGATCAAGCTGGGACTGGCAATTTCGACTAACGAGTACACCCCGGAAAACGTCGAGAGGATCAAAGGCGAGTACCTCGCCAGGAAAAGCGTGACGTTCCGCGCCGAACAGTTCAAAAACGACGTGATGGATTTCGACGTCGTCGAAGTGGCTCTGCTGCCCGAATCAACCGCTTTGCTCTTTGACGAGGTGCTTACGGACAGCCTGGAGCTGAGCAACTACGCCATGAGCCCGAACTCGGTGGTCGTTGTCGTGGACATCGGCGGCGGGTCTACCGACGTGGGCGCCATGCAGGGCGTGGAGGTCATCCCGTCGTCGGAGGAGGTATTCTATATCGGGGCCAACTCGGCGCTGGAAGAAGTCGCGACGAGGGTGGAGGCCAAGTACAACCTGGACCCCGGATACCTGGACAACAGCTACATGGACCTGATCCTGCACCATCCGGTGGCTTTCTGCTCCAAGTGCGGAAGGACGGACAAGAACCCCGGTCCGTGCCAGTGCGGAGGGGAGTACCAGCTAAAGTACAATATCCTGAAGCTCGGCAGCAAATCCGTGGACGTCTCGGACATTGTGGACGCGGTCAACAACGAAAAGGCCGACAGGATATCGGAGTTTTTGATCCGCTACTTTAACCGCCTCTTCCAGACCAGGGGCCTCAACAAGACGCAGCTGGACACCGTGATCTTCGCCGGCGGCGGCTCGGAGATCTACTTCGAGCTCGTCAAGGAGAGGATCCAGAACTCGCTCGGGAACTTCGTGGAAATCGTGAAGTCCGACAGGGCGGCCTGGAAAGTCCTGAGCGGCCTCAGCAAGTACATCCTCTACAAGGATAAAAAGACGAAAAAGAATTTCGACCGCTATGTCTTTGTCGATCCCGGCAATTTCAACGTCAAAGCCAAACTGACCGACACGGAGGGCGGCGACATAATAAAGCCGATCATCATGCTGAACAAAATGGCCAATCCGATGGAGAGAGCCAACTTCTCCGTCCGCAAGCCGAACCCGATGATGGATCTGGACCTGGAGATCGCCACGGCGGACGGAAAGGCGAAGCCCGGCGACGGGCGTTTCTTCGTCTCATACCTCGCCAACAAGGGCAACAACCCGAGGACAAGGGACATACAGACCCCGAAAATGTCCGACGACATAACGAACACGATGGTCAACTCGGCCGTGGGCGTGGTCGTCGCCAGGGATAAGGCTAAAAACAACTAGCGTATCATCCCCAAATAACTACTCATTGTCATTCTAAAGATTCGGAACGCGGATTTTGCGGATTATAACGGAAAAAGCGGATATCAGATCTATTCCGCGGCAATCCGTCTGGATCCGCAATATCCGCGTTCCTTTTTTCTGCTTTTTATAAGGCCGTAACGATCAGCACCAGGTTCAGCGCGACGATCAGCACGGTGATAACGACGCCGGTGGCCCGCACCGCCTTGGTGTTTACAAACCGCCCCATGACGCCGCGTTTTCCGGCTATGACTAGCATTTGTATTATTGGCGCCGGCAAAATGAAGCTCAGGACGACCTGGCTCCACACCAGCGCGCTGATCAGATTTATT
>JGI20166J26741_11709917_pt1 | contig 10778 bp, 6 predicted proteins | sample TergutCu122P5_FD_26741 | JGI IMG/M metagenome (IMG submission 26741) | reverse complement strand
TATTATTATGACAGGAAATACCGCACATTTCAAATTTTTTTCTGTACCCTTAATAAAATGGCCGGGTACAGGGGATTTTAAAGTTTAAAACCCGCCCTGGGAGGTGCGACATGGTTATAATAAACTCGCCACTGAAGGGGTTAAACTACTGGCTCACATGTTCAGCAATCACCATTTTCTTTACTGCATGTGTGCACATGCCCACATTCACTTGCCTATCAACTTTCGAACCAAATGATGTCTGAAGCTCTTAGGTTGAATGTGGTTTATTATCTGAAGCATACATGTTATGCAAACCATCTTAAGGTCATAGATTTCGGCATCAGTGAATGACACCTTTACATGTGTCTGCCAGATTGTTGCAATAAAGGTAGCCAGAAATTTGGCCTCTTTAAACTGTTTTAGAATATTTATATAAATTGCCTCATTGTTAATAGTCCATATAATGAAACAGATTAATGATAGTACATTTAATTATATGAGCATTTGGTAGGTTTCCTTCTTTCTTTCATTTCGTTTATGATTTTCCCCCACACAATTCCAAGAATGGGTTCGGAATGGTTTGCTTGTTTTCACTGCTACAGTCTATGCATTTTAATAACTTAGATTTTAAAAATTACTGGATAGTCACATCAGTGTCACATTAAATTTCCTTTCCTATCTTGTAACAAGACTTTGTAAGATTATTTATTTCCCTAATATTTATATACCTATCACATGAGGTTTATTTTTTATTTTAGGGTTTATTAAAATTTATATTTTATTTTAGATATTTTTAATGAGCATGTCTCGGTTTGAGAAGTTACACAGTTTATATTTCCATAGAGCTATCGCAAGTCCGCTAGGTTATATGGATGATAGTTACCGTGGTTTTCTGTGCGTTTCTCATTTATGATCCGCGAGTTGATGACATTTGGTTTTTCTTTATCCCTGCCATTTGGGTGAGAGTCCAATGATAACTGCATAGTGTACATCATGTTGATGTAGCGTGTTGTGTGTGTGAAATGCTTGTTGCTGAATTGTGCAACACAGTGTTGTTGCTGAATAACCCACTGGTTGTGACATTTGGTTGATACATCGTTACAAGACATGGAAGAAGTTGAAATGTATGAAGAGGTTCTCTTGTCACTTGTAGATAACGAAATTATTCAAGCAGGTGAGTTTTGAAGTGTTCCTAACCTCACCTTGTCTGTTGCAAAATTGAACCATGGTGCCTCGGCCCATAGCCTAGGCCCTATACTGACTGAGCTGGCCTGGTTCCTATATTGTATGTAATTGAGTTTGACGTATACCATGAATTGGGTATGTATGTAGTGTTTGTATTGTGTTACATAATAACATAATTGCACGGACAACTAGCGTCGGTCTTCTCTCAGACCATTTCCAGTGACACCAGGCACTGCTGCACTAGCTTCTATTGCAGTTTTCTCTGAGTCATGGTCACCGCATCTTAGTTTAAAGTACTGAAATTAAACTTGATTTCTATTCACTGTATTTGAAGAATGTGCTGGAAAATTTTGGTTCAGTTGGCAGGCACGTTTCGCATATAATAAACATATTGTTCATTGCATGTCGATGTTTTATAAGTTGAACAAGCAGACAGGAAATGGCTAATGACACTTGTCAGGTAAAATAATGTTCCTATATAGTATTCTGCCTCTTGGTAGTCTTCACTGTTTAAAATGTGGCACAAAGACAATACATCATGTTCTCACAACTGGAATGTACAAAAAAAAACTCAGTCTACCACAAACATCTCATAATTCTTGACTTCAAACTTTTGCCGTGTTTTGAATGTTGTTTGCTTTCTGCTGGGTAATTCCCTGCCGTCTGAATTTTATCTGCCATCGTTTTTGAAAACTGTCTGTTCCATCTTCATAGGCGGGTAGGTATGAAGAATAACTGGGGTTGAGAATGTTGGGGTATTTATACGGGAAAAAGTTTGGCTCAAAAATAGCCTGAGCCAATCGGAAGGAGGGTGACGGTGGGGGCAGGTCCGAGTAGAGAAACGGGCTGTGGAAGGCAACAACCCACGTGGAGGCCATGTGTATGTGTGTGAAGGAGATACGGTACATGTCGGAGTGAGGAGAGTGAGCCATTCCCACTTCATGCCTATATCTTGTAGCCTCCTTCTAAATCCTTTTGCTGATGGGCACAGTATTACAAAGTGTGCAGGGGTGCCAGGCTATTCCCTAGTTAAACAGAAGGGTTTAGTATGGTAGGGCATGATCACTCAGTGCTTCACATAACTCTGCATTACACTTTCATGCATTTTGCCCACAGAGGACTGCTGTTTTCACATATGAACATTTTTAAAATTTAGAGGCTTCCACCTGAATAAAGTCGCCAGCGCATTGATATTGACATGCAATATGTACATTCACTCCTGTACCTATACCTCATCTGATGGTGACAGTTACAAGTACATGCCACATGCTTTCAAACTTACGTACTCCATTTCCAGCAGTGCCATATTTATGTTAAAAAAAATAGTTCCATGAGTTATGAAGTGGCCCATGTAAGTTAATTCAGTTATGTAATTACTAATTTGTAATTCCTATTAAGATGAGAGTAGGTATCCTAATTTTTTTTCAATTCCTTACTATTTTTAAATGCCAACATCACTTCTGAAATTTGTAGTAATTTATAATTTGAATTGTTCTTATAGGTAATAACATTCAGTTTTTTGAAGATATACAAAGTGGCAGGTATGTGAAGCTACTGACAACATCAAAATGTGAAGAAATATACTGCCAGTACTTAGATAACACGTGTGATGATGTTTCCTTAGATGTGTTATTAGAGAAATCTGTAAAAATGTACATGGACCACAACTGTGTAACACCAACGCAGTAAGTATGAAGCTACCATGTCTTTTGTCTCATTCAAGCATAAGGGATGAAATTCATGTTAGTCACAATAATCTTACAAGCATCTGAAAACAAAGTCATTAGGAAAATAATGGTATAAAATAAGTGAGCATTTTAGGGTATTGAACAAATGAAGGTCTCATGATTTATGCAGCCCACATAATATTGTTAGCTTAAAGATGCCTAAGAACTGAATGTGGAGACAAGCAGTCAATACAACATTTTGGTGGGAAAAGCTAATGCAAAATTATTACTTGTAAGATTGTGAAGAAAATATCACTAATGAAACTCCAGTTTGTCATAACCCACACAACTTGTCAAACTGAGATTCCCACATTACTAGACACTTGGGTTAAAAACACACCTTCTGTCAAAATGTTGTGTCAACAAAAAATTGCTTCTCCTTAGATTTTGTATAAACATAACATTCTTAAGTGTTGGTCTATTACGGATCTGTCAAGTTTTTTCTGTCTCCTGTAAAACTGTGTATTGGTGGATTACAACAAATTGCTGTTTCATGAGCGATATCATGATAACATTGAACACAATCTTACATAGATAGGTTGTGGGAGGTCGATGAAACTGGCTGACAGGCTTGGTGTTGCAGTGCTGATGCATCATGTTCCATTACCAGACAATCAGTTCAAGCATCTTTGAAGTACACTGTGAACTTAGGTAATAGTGTAATTGACAAGATGGTTGCCAACATACATATACAAACTTGATTTATAGACTAATTCATACTGTAACTTTAGTTTATACACACACACACACACACACACACACACAAACCCACACATAAACTAGGTTCTTACCCTAACAATTTGTGTCTTTTCCTTTTATGGATGTTGGCAGCTGTAACTTTGTTTTGACATGATAAGAACTGTGTAACATACAGCATGAAAATAACTTAAAAATGAAAACACATTGTATGATTACAGTAGCATGTTCACATTTGAGTTTTTTTTGGGTTAAAGAAATAAGAATATTTCAAACTGTTCATGATAGAGGATTTGTGAAAAGTTAAGTGCCACAACATAAATGAACTTGCTCCTATTATATACTAATGTACAAAAAAAATTGTCTGTTTAATGTAGAGATGTAATTAATTGTGAGCCGTATAAGTCTTGGAGTTGTTTCGATTTTCTATGTAATGAACTTCTTTCAGGATAAAAATTTTGCAGCCCCAGAACATATTATAAAGAACTAATATGTTTGTACATGTGTGAGGAGCTGGGCTAGCATAGGCAGCATATTGGTTAGGCTGGATGAACTGGGGTTCAGATGTCCAGACTAGCTCAGGGGCCCACCCAACTTCCTATTCAGTGCATGCCAAGGGGTCTTTTCTGGGGCTAAAGTGGCTGAGATGTGAGACCACTCACCTCCATCCAGTTGCCAAGATGAAGGATGAGTAGAGCTGTACCCCCACTATTCTGTCTTCATAGTGTGTACAGTGACAACTTCACCTCTTTAGACATGTAATGGGGCATCTTGGTCCATTAACTCTCACTATTTTGTTCTGCAGGCAGTTTGAAGTTCTTTGTATGGGTATTGCCAGTCTGCATGCATTTGTACAGAGCAACTGGACAGGCCCTCTGCTGGAAAGTGACTCAACCTCCAGCAGTTCTCTCCTACTTTGGTTACAGTCTTGGTATGAAGGTAACATGACAAATAAGAAACAGTTACAGGATGAGGTGACAGCTTGTTTAGTTCTTGATGGAGAGAGCTGCTGTCCAGTCATGTGTCATCCAGAACTGTTGCTGTTATCACGTGTATGCCTGAAGGTCTGCTGTGATAGGCCGCAGCCTCTGCCAGTTAGTACAATTTTTGTTTCTCTTGAACAGTGTGGACTGAGACAGTGCTTGGAAATTTATAATTCTGTTAGGTGTTTAAACAGAACAGAAAAGTTAGTATTTTCTAATAGTGGATACACTGTGTTCAAAATTCTTCTAACAAAAATAAATGAAGATGAATTTATTAAGAGTCTGTCATCACAGTAAAACTACCAGTCTTATCATCTGTATTGAGCAAAGACAAGGCAGAATGCTCCAGTATTTCAAAGGATTTCAGGCTTGAAAACAAATGCTGTCATTCTTTAGGTAAAAGGCCTTGTATGCCATTCTAATTAAATTGTTTATGTTTTGGAAACCAGTTAATAGCCTTTAAATGAAGTTTGCTTCCTGATGTTTGAGTGATATTACTGTGAGTGGATGTCTGTAGTATTCTGGTTTACAGTGGTCTAAATCAGTAGATGCTTTATTCCCTTCACTTTTTCCATTTTTGTCTGGAATGTATTACTAGCAAAAATGAAGTGAAGACAGTGGGATTGGATCAAATCAGTTACAGGTATGAGAGAATGTCTTTTGATAAGGTTGGTTTGTTCCAAGATGGAGACAGAATTTTCAACATTGCCAGTACAAGTACCACCCAGAACATGATATGAGGTGATGATAACTGTAGCTGTGCTATGCAATGAATGGCCACTGGTACTGATATTTTTGCATTCAGCATCACATATACAATGGTTGTTGTGCTTACTAGTCTCCTGTTCCAGTGATACCAAGGAGCAAGCAAATAGAAATTGAAGCTAACCCCTCACTGCCTAAGTCCATTGTGCATGGAGCCTTACCTCCAGATCTCTGTTCTCTCTGTATATGCTCATCGGATTGTGCTTATTCACACAATAATTTAAATTTATGGTATTATAGGACAATTATGATAATTATGTTAACTGTAATTTGAGTATGTTTTTGAAGATTTAGTTTTCACTTATAGTGAAAGTAATTCCTTTACTGTCATAATGCAGATCTTTGTATCTCTGTATGATATATGTTTCACATCACAACACAGCTGTTGGCCAGCTGAGATTAAAAAACATTTTCCATCTAACATTTGGCAGTTTTTAAATGTGTAATTATTACAGTATCTTACATTTTAAACTACTGTTCAGAATCTTTGTCAACAGATAGCAGTAATAGTTTCTAAGGATATTTTGGTGTGAAATTCAATCAGATGTACTTTTCATTTACATAACTGTACTATGCAGCGCATAGCAGAGGCATGGGAAGTTTTAATTTGGTTTGGCTAACACTGTCACCATAATCTGAGTTGCAAATAGTTGTGTTGTAAGTATGATAATTAAAGGAAACTGAAGTTTTGATATACTTCAAAAAGCAAATGTAGGGAGTTCAGCTGTTTAGGGGGTGACCTGGCTGTGAAATGGTTAAATGCATAAGTAATGTTGGTTTATCACAGAGCAGCAAGTGGTGGCTGCTGCGGTGCTTGTTTATTCACCAACAAGTCATGGATGAGTTTTCTCCTACCCTGCACAAGATTATTACATCACTGGTGGAAGAATTGGCGAGATGCGAACCTCTGATGATCAAGAGACACAACCAGATCTGTTTCCACCTGGAGGCTGCACAGATTCATCTGTTCTACAGGCATGTTACAAAGTCACAGGAGCACTGCAAGATGGCACTGAAAGCAGCTGACATGACAGTTGAACTTGCTGGTATGTTGAGTAGTGTCCTAATAGCATGGCAAATGGAAAAGAAGGGTGATTGATTCTTGGGTTATTGGGTGGTGTTCGTTCCAACTGTGTATAGCAATAGACAATAGAATGATTCTGATAGACAAATTGTAAGAAAGTGATTGCAACTTGTTTTGCGATACTATTCCAGCATATGGCTCAAAGTACTGAAGAAAATAGTGGAAACCTTCAGAATGGGTAGTCTGCCTCCAGGCCAAGACTTCTGAGTATCATGCAGAAGTGGAGCGTGATGATTGTGAAATCTGTCTTACAGATTTTTCTGCACATTTAAATTTGGGACATATTTATGTATAGAAGTGAAACAGTTTTCAGTCAAATTTGGTATTCAAAATCCTTCATAAAATTGACTGAAGAAATTTAATTTTATCTCATATTGGAGTATTAATATCAGTCTTGTGGGCTTTATGCTGTTATTGTCCATGAAAATCCAATTTACTATTCTTTATATTTTCTTAATTTGTTGCTTCAGCTTTCCTTCATGACTTCAGAATTTTTTTCACTACCATATAGCATAACTGTTGAAAATGTTTGGAGATCAGAAATGAAGTGTGTTTGTTAACTGAGGACTCTGTTCTTGTGGGTATAATGCCACCTCACTGAGTAATTGGTCTTAGGACCTTTGAAGACAAAGTTATTACTTTTCTTCCAGTGTTGAGAACTGATTATCCTGTGACACATTGTCATACATATCCCAGAAGAATGGAGTCCTGAACCACACAGCAGTGAAAACCTCAAGACTCACATGTTTGTTAACTGCAAATTTATTACTCCTGTTAAATGATTACTGTGTCATTGCTTCTATGGCCATATTTGCATTTGTTGTGTTCATTCTTGTTTTATACAGTTTACAATACTACATAAGTACCTGCTAAGCAAAACTACTTTACTTTTTTAAATCCTTTGAAATGTGAATTTGTTTGTCTCCAGTTCATACTTTCCTGGGCAGTTAATAGATCATTGTTAAATGAGCCCCTGAACAAACACTAAGGCAGTTTGACAGTCACTGTCTTTAGTGCTGATGTTATCATGGTGCACGCCTCGATCATCACCTTGTGTTGTATTGCTGTAAGTTTACAGCTTTGCGTCACACATGGGAAGTTTGCAGAAATTACCACAAGGGATTTGGATGTTTCACATGCTCCTGGCATGACAGGTTAATGTGATTGGCTTACAATTTTATGCTCTGTAAATGTTTCATTTGTTTGGTACCTAAAATTAAAGTGTTCTATATTCCCAGTATGAGTGATTGTTTCCAACATTGTATTACCATATTCAGATTGTTTTGAGGTATGATACTGTGAAGTCTGAGTAAATCATTATTGTCAGTAGTGTCTGCAGTTGTTTCAAGTCATGATGTTATAAGACCTGTCTGATATCACCATGCTTCACTTCAGTTGGTGATGGAAAGATTTGATGTTCTGCATAATTGCTACAATTATTTCATATTTCTTTAGTCTGCCACTTGGGCTGGGAAATTCTGAAACATACTGTGCATACTGCGACTATGATGTGTTGGCAAATATAATTAAACCCTTTCATTGCTCAACACAAGATATGATTATGCAACTCATGGGGTGTTATGTTGTACCCCTCAACAAAACAAAAAGCTTTATTTGCCACATGTGGGTACACATCATGTACATTACCGTAGATCAGCTGCAGTACCAGTAACACATAGGCCTGTATATTGTGAGATTAATTTCATTGTTGCTGCTTTTTATTTTATGATCCACATTTCTAAATTTCTCACTGAACTGCATACATAGGCATATATTCACATGTGAGCGACATCAGAGTCTTGTGTTTAAAAGGCAACAATTACTTTACTTTGCTCTAGGTGCGCTTGGTAAGAGGACACGATTCCAGACAAAGGAGCTGGCCCAGCTCACTGTCAAAGTCTCTGTGGCAGAGAGCAACAGGATAAACAACCTTCCAACAGTTCAGGCAGAACACTTACCTAAGGTACCTTATTCTCTAAAAAGCTTACTTCTAAGATGCGATTCCTTTCTTGACATGAATATGATCCAAGCCTGTACAGGCCTAAGTAAAACAAGTGGCTAGCCGTATTCTGGACACTGTCCTTATGATTTTTTGTCTTGATATACATTTATTGTGAAGACAAATTACTATCATCAGAACTTGACAGGATCAGTCATTTTTTCTATTGCAATCATTGCTATGAGTTAACAGATTTAGTTTCACCCAGATGGTTTATTGGAATAATCCGTCATGTCAGTTGCATTGCCTTGGCAGCCACATGCTTTAAAATGTTTTCATGTAATTTGTTCCCAAGAATAACAGTTATGATGTCATGTCAAATAAAGGGAATAACTTCTGGACCAGATTATGTTAAGGAATTTGACTATCATTAACTAACAGTAAGGTACCAAAAATATTTATTGTCCTCTGGAACACCAAACATGGTTTGTCAGCATGACTTTGTAATTTTGAATTAGTGCACTTCATGACATTACTATATATAATGAATTCTTTCAGGATTTGAGACTCCATGATGATGTAAGATTGGATAAGATCAAATTCTCAAATGAAGCTGATGGTGAATTTCCAGACTTGCAACCTCTGGAGCAAGCTGTTGTTTTGGGAGTGTTGTAAGTAGTTGCCTTTTTGTTTCATTCCATGCAGACAAGCAACAATGTTTCATTGTGTTTAGTTCTTGTTGATGTGTCTGCTGTTTTACAGAGGGATGTACAGCTATCCAAATTTCCTAAATTGATTGAACTGGAATTGTGCCACAACTGTAGCTTTAATATAGTTACACACCAGTACATAATTCATCAGTAACTGTATTTTACATATGGAGGGTAAGCCATGTACTTCAGTGCCATGCCAGTAAAGCACATGCAACTTCAAGCTTTGGCCGCGTTTTCACCAGTAGTGATTTTGAGAGAAGGAAAGGTAGGTGGCAGACCTGGTCTAGGTGTGCTTGCAGGGAATTGAAACCTGGTCACCTAGAAAATTTATATCACAGTGCACACCACAGAATTTGTCAGAAATATTTGGCGTTGGTGAACACTCGATAAAATATTCTTGACAATTAAATTTGACCATCAAATTCGTGGTACAATCTGGTTTAATGTTGAAATATTTCGTAACAAAGAAATCTCAGTATTAAATTGTATTTTAAACTAAATTTTCTAAGTTCATTGTGTAGGTTTCATGTGTACAGGTGTGAAACTTGGCCTTCAGTCGTGATGGAAGAACACACATTGATGGCTTTAAAAACATGGTGACTAAGAGAGAGAAAGTAACAGCTCTTCAGTGATAAACATACCTAGGAAACCGACCTCTTGTCAGTTTGGCAGTCATTGTTACCACTCTTCTATAGGTGATTGTGTACTCTGTCCTGTCACCTCCCATGAGTGACAGTGATGTATCCTAATGTTTGTTGCAGTGTTCAAACCCAGAAGTCTCAGCCCAAAGACAGACTGGCAGATGAAGAATTGATGCCATACCTAATGGTAAAAGAAGGTTTTTGAAATGTATATTTGAGAGGCTACAGTCATGGTAATTGGACCTGGTAGGGAGAATTTCAAAGATATTTGTAATCTGAACATATTTATCAAAAGGGCTTATATTGTGGACAAATGTGAAGTGGAAATTTACGAGCATCTTTGTTTATATGTGTGAAATACATGCATATGGTTAATATTAAATATTTGTTGACCACAGCTGCACAGAACATACATTTAAGTTTAAAGGAAGGTAAAGATAAAAAAGTTGTGTAACATGTTGTTCTGACAGTAAAGATTAGAGGCTGCAGTATGATGACATTCAGTATCATAAGGTATGTCACTTGTACACCAACTGATTTACACCAGAGCAGTGCTGCTAATGAACAAGTTGGTGGTGATGGTGATGTTAGTATTTAAGGGCTTCTCAGAACCTGATCATTGAGGCAGTAGACTTCTCTGAAACATCATTAACTATTTATCGTTTGACATAGAGTCTTGTCTTAGAAGACTTGAATCTTTATGGACATTGCTACATGAACCTCAAATTTTGCATCATGTAAACTTGATTTTTGTTGGACCGTGCATCATCAATTAGGTAAAGTAATATAGATGAACCAACTAGATGCAACAATTATTTATTGATCTATAAGATGAGCTCAACATGTTTCGGGCAATATTTTGCCCATCATCAGGAGCGTGAGACAGATATTTACAGCATATGGTATCCTGTTGTTGTGGTGGGTGGGTAGTATGTGAGTGGCAGCGTTGCACGCTGCCGCTTGCAGACTACCTACCCACCACAACAACAGGATACCATATGCTGTAAATATCTCAGTCTCACGCTCCTGATGATGGGCAAAATATTGCCCGAAACATGTTGAG
>JGI20166J26741_11709806_pt1 | contig 10778 bp, 6 predicted proteins | sample TergutCu122P5_FD_26741 | JGI IMG/M metagenome (IMG submission 26741) | reverse complement strand
GTTGATAGTTCGAATGGAGCGGTCTACCGCCTGAAGAATCTCTGGAACAGTTCTGAAGCGAATGCCACGAAGTGGTTCCTTCATCTTAGGAATCAAGTTGCCACTATTAAAGTTCCAACCCTCGTATAAAAATACATTTTGCATAAATTGTGTGTCAATTGGCCTGAATTAGATTAGATTCAACTGAAGAACTTTCGTGAATACGACAACGAAACTTTTGGCTCTACAAAAGAGGGAATTGTCTTGAACAAGCCATTGTTGTCTTCATAAGAAGGAGAATTATGTGTGGAAATGTACAGTCTTTTCACTTATCTTCATAGTTTAGGTGTCAGTACCCTGTTCAAACTCTCCTTCAACACGTTACACTAAAATTTATATTTCACATGCAATGTTTATTTGTTTTTTAAGTGATGAATCTTCTTATTCCGGTGATGTTTCTCGACGTAAACTTTCATTCTTAACGAACATGATAACGCACAATAATAAGCCAAAACTTTCCTTTACTAGGGAATTTCCGATGGTGGCACAACTTTTAGGTAGAGGAATATTTAGGCGAGGATCTTACGATATTCACGAGCAACACGCAAATTAATGCTGGACACACTAAGGTCTGTTCTAGAGTGCTTTTATCATCAGCGTATTTCGATGTGGTTGAGTAGTATTTTTCACTGACTTGTCTGTGGGCTTCTACTAAGTGTTATTTCTATTCGCCCGTAATATGCCCGTGTTTAGCTGAATGTGTCAGTGTTCTATAATACATATTAATACAATTTTAAATTTCGAAATATTTTGGTGTCTTTTAAGATACTTAAAATATGTACAGAGGATATTCAAATATAAGCCCAAGGGTGAAATATAAATATACATGTAAAATCAATGCATGCAAAAGTAAACATAGAACTTTAAACGGGTGTTCGAAGTCTTGTTTATTTTAAAAGTGTGTCATCAGCAAATTAAACAGAGAAGTGTAAAAACAGATAAATGGATAGAAGTCTTAATTTGTTTTTATAATTATATCACATAATATGCTTTACAGGCATGTTCTTGATCAGACATAGGATGACATCAAAGTTGTGATATGGTTAGGAGCAGTTTGGTTTTGTCAACGTGAAATGCACTCCCATGTTAGTAACTGGTTTCGGGTGGAAATCACACAGAGTAAACATCTGATAGCCGACAGGATCAATTCAGACCAGTTTCCTCTCCGGGTAGACAATCCTTTTTGTGCTTCACGTCGCTTCTGAATCTGTTTAATTAATTAATTAATTAAGACCAACGTATTGTGGGCACGCCAAGAAACGTCATCAAAGCTGGACAGGCCTGGCAGTAGCTAAGCTACGCTTTGTTGAGAAAATATCAGCTTATTTTAATACACTACGGAGGAATGAAGTCAGACATACGACATCTGCGAGTCAGGAATAATGCTCCATAACAGCGCAGTGCGCAAGCTCCTAATTTACATTCATGTTACCGTGCATCGTAATAGATTTCTTTTTAAATAACCAAAAAGATGCACCAATTACCCAAATTTAGTTCCATCCTGACTCTGCTTGCAAGCGGTCATCAAAAACGTGCATGAAACTTACCAGTGCCGAACGTACAGTAAAAAACTCCTGATGATGAGCAGAGAAGATGCCCGAAACACGTAGAGTTTTATAACAGAATAAATTAGGAAAATTGGTGCAACTGCTTGGTTATTTAAAAAGCAAGCTCGTACATATCCTCCTTTCCATCCTAAATATATTCCGCGCCTTTTCGAGGCTTGCCCATAATACCGTCTTCTTTTCATTAAATGACAGAAAAAATGATTCGAATGAAAGAATAGGAATTAGTCCGTACGTGTACGTTGCCATGCGTTAGAGATTATAAGGTTCACTATGTGTAATAATAATTTAAAGTAAACAGATAAGAAAAAATGGAAGAAATGTATTTTACCTGCCATATGTCACCATCAGGACCACAGATCCACACAAATTATAAAGAATGTGTTTAGAAAACATTTGTAGTCTACTAGAATGTATCTTTCGAAACTTTTATTTTAACACGTATTCTTTCTTCTGCCTGAATTTTATTGGCTTTTCTAAATGAAACACCTTTCAAGGACAAAGAACATATTTTGATTTTGGAATGACTCCTGTTTTATTGATGGAGGGAAATTAACTAAAATTAGGCTTCTGTGTAAAGTATAGTTATATTTCAACAATGAATTCTCTTAGCAACAACGGCGTTTACAATACAATATTAATTACCATTACTATTCTACAAATTTGAAATTAGAATGTGCATAAGCGTATTGAGAGAACTGCAGTGATTGAATGAATTCTTGTTATCATTGAGTCATTCAGAAAGAGAAATGACCTTAGCAGCTTTTGCAGTTTTGACAAACCTGGTTTATAATTATTCGTACTTAGATTTGTCTTTAAAACACCACCACAATCTACTCCCACAAAACGCTCTTTCAACTGTTGCTGAGCAAAACACATCAGTTTTACAGACATAATATCAAGCGTTATGACTACGCTGCATATTATCTGGTTAAAGGAAGAGTGGCACAATTTTAAACATGGACATTTCAAATTTATTTTTCACTTTTATTTTCCTTCTTGTGCAACTCTTCTACTGTTTGAAAAATTGATGTAAATCACCACTGCAATTCTAAACGTAGCAGCGTCTAAGCAAAATTTATGAAGTTATCGCTGGAAGTGTAAAAGAATTTCGTCTTTAAAGAGAATGAAAACTTGAAAAGGAAGCACTTTTTCTTTTAACCTTTAAATTTCAATTATATATGAATGTGACTTTTACTATCCATACTGACATGCTGGACATGAATCAGAATTTCTATTACGTAGGATTGCATTTCATTCAATAGCTCTTAAAATCGTTCCTCACACTTACGAATCTGTAGGTAGATTTGTTGGCTTCACGTTTTCTATATTTGGGCAATTTTATATCAGTCCTGCACGGAAATATTTATTCATTTGACTGAAGCCACTCTTGCCTTAGATGTATGACTTCAAACCCATTAGCAACAAGCTTTATCTGTATAACTTTAGTCTATTGCAGTTTGCATTCCGCTCTGTAAAACTTTATGTGCTAACACATATTCTATATTTCTTGCAAGCAAACACAGTTGCACCAAGGCAATTGGAAGCTCTCCTTACGCCCATCCTTCATGGCTTAGATCATTACATTTCAAAGAGTTATCATGAAAGTACTAGGGGAAAAAGTGACATTGAGAGCACGAACCATTTCTGTAGGTTACACCGAGGCTAGCGCCCCTCGTTGTAGTTACTGACATTCATTTGTGCTTCAGTTTGTGGCCAGGCACACGGAATCAGAAAAACCTAAATGAATGAATACTTAAATAGTGATTCATCATAAATATATGAGGCAGTGGAACATAAGCCATATACAAGCGCGTGATATCTGTCAAGTAATGCGCGGAATACCTCCTGTTACCAGCCACATGAAAAGGGACATGGAATATATATATATATATATAAATAAATAAATATATATATAACCAGTATAGGGAGATAGGTAGAATATTAATATATGGTTTGTTCTAGTGCGAAGTACCACAATAATATATTTTATTTATTTAAAGCTTCGTTACCAAGCAACCACAAATTATTTTTCATGTATGATTTGAATTTCAGAACAGAATATAAACTTTTTAAATAGAAGGTGTTTACACCCCTAATTAAAGGATGTCGTGCAGTGTTCCTAAGATAAAGCGAATAGCGATAAACGACACCGACGATAACGGGTATGCATATTCAGAAATTGTTATATTGTCGGGCCTTGAAAAACAGCAGGATTTTCAAAAGTATTTTTAAGTCACATTGAACTTAAATTTAACAACAATGCGAAAATTCTCACATTTTAGAAATTGATATACGAAATAATATGTTTTCAATATTTCAATGTCAAAAGTATAGTTTGATTTTATAGCTCATATATGTTGTATGAAAAACTGCATTTTTGTGCCCATTTGCATCTATGATGTCAGTTTTATGTTTTATAATGTCGAAACAAAGATGCTGAATTTGGATTTTATTTTCATGGAAATTACTATGCTGTAATGCTTGGGTTAATGACCAGATTTACAAATAAACGCATGAAAGTTTTGGAAATTGTTAATTTTATCTTGCCTGTAATTAAACATGTTTTGTGAGATGTCACATAGGCTACACGAGTTCATAAAGTATAAAAAATGCCAAATTATTTCACAATTATTTAAAGCCAGTCATGTGGCTTGGAATGTTATTGCATCATTTCTCCCACAGAGAGTCTAATTAAAATTATATTCAAATTTAAAATTGGAAAACTTTAATTTATCGCTACCATGTGCGGCAATCCTATGATATCGGCAAATACGCCGAAGTTTTGAGGTTAATTCTCGCACTGTTAGAATGCAACTTAAGGGCGTATTTAATCAGAAAAACCCACTAAAATTAAATTTGAAAGAACACATAAAAAGTACGTTAACAGTTTTTTGACAAGCAGTTCGGGAGTCAGAACTTAAACAGTCAGTATCAAGATGAGGACTTTAAAAAGGAACAAGATCAGTTAGTTAAGATTTTGCGTTTATTTATGTTGCCTAGAAAGAAAGGATATGACGAGCCACTTACTTTTAATTTGTTCATTTTAGAAAGTACAAAATCATATTATGCAATATGAACATCAATTTGCAACAAAGACACAATAAAGAACAATGCTTAAATAATGACCTTAACATATTTCATCGAAAAATTTATGGTTATGTTGACATTTTTTCAGCTACGTGGAACATGTTTTTAAAGCAAATGCTAGGCATTTGTAATGAATTTTGTGCAAGGGTATGCATGTAGATTATACAGTACAGAATTTGAATTTTCCACGATATTTAGTATTCAAATAAGGGCCTGTAGGATTACGATACTGTGAAGCCTGATACGTGGATATCGACGATTTGGAAGAATATATTCCTCTCATAAAAGGAGTCAATTGCCCCAAATCGTTGGAAGAAACCTAAGAGATCACCCGATGTCATAACCTAGGAAACAAAAATATTTTAAATTATATTTAAGAGAATACACGATAATTTAAATTCGAAAACTTATCAGAGAATTGAATCTTAGCTCGGACATAACACCAAATGTATAATTCTGTTGTTTGAAATAAAATGTAATATATGCATATTAGTTTCTTTTCTATTAAACACATTGTTCACTCTATGACTGGTGGAATTTTACGCAGCGGCATACTCTCACTAAGATACCAACACGTGAAAATTTGCAAGTTATATAATTTAATTTCATAAAGGCGGCCGAGAAGCTAAAAGACAACATATATTAAACTACCTGTAGCTGACCTTTAAAAAGTATGGGAACGAAGTATGAAAAAAGAAGGTGTCGGAGACGCAATTCCTGTGCAAAAGTTTGTCTGTTGTAACCAATACTAACATTTAGAAATCGATCACACATTTTACCGACATTTGGGTAGATATCTGTAAACCTTCCAAAATTTATCAAGATCTATTCTGATTTTAAATACAACAGTGAGTGCACTTTTTGCACGGGCGATTTCGAGGCAGGCCCGTAGCCAGACCATTAACTCAGTGGGTGCAGAGTCTTAAAATGTGGGCGCGTATAGGTGCTTACATTTACATACGTATACAAGAGAGGCGATGCATTTAAACCGTAACATAAGGCGCGTTACGGTAACCATTTTTGCCGTTGAAAAACAGTAAGTATTGTATATTCTGATTGTGTGTCTGCAGCTTAGTTTTCTGGCATGCAATGCGAATGGTCCTTACTATATTTTCATCTGTGGTCTCTCTGGCTGTAGTCTGCTTTTCCACATATTCTCATAAATGTTACGACTTTCGGGAAAATGTTACTGAACATAAAATGTGTGTTTTGATTTTCTCTACAACTGTGACTGAAACGTGTCTTATTCCAATAAGAATTCGGCCAGATATTTTTATAAATGTGCAAGGGTCTTTATGTAAAGTAACCGTTATTCTTCTCAGATTTTAATAAAAGCTGAATTCTCTACAGATTTTCGAAAAAAATCAAATATTAATTTTCATGAAAATCCGTCCAGTGGGAGCCGAGTTGTTCCATGCGGACAGACAGACAGACATGAAGAAAGTAATAGTTGCTTTTCCCATTTTTAGGAATTCATCTATTAATGCTCTGTTACACGTATAATTTATTTATATATGCATAGAGTATATGTGTGTATGTATATTATGTATGCATAAGCTTAAAAATATCTTTTTCGGGACCACAAAATCAACACATCATTTACACAAGTTGCTCCATAACATCGCACAAAACATCTTGCATATAAAAACACTTTTTAAAAACGAGCTTTTCCCAGCCGGTTCGACAGCTGCAACACGTGGTTGAAGTAGGATTTCGCATGTCTTTTAGCATTCTTTATTATTTTGTAAATCCCTAGTGGGAGCAGCCATACTTACAGTGGGTGCATTGTACTCACTTGCACCCCCCTGGCTACGGGCCTGATTCGGGCCAAAAAGTCGGACAATTTTCACGTGAATTCGGGCCAAACCATGACGCATAAATTCACTTCATAGCAGTTCTGTCTAGAAAAATCCTATATATTCAGGGAAATTGATTTTTGAATTCACATTAGTAACTCCAGTTTTACTTCGGTAATGTGGCGTATTTTGTACACCCTTTAAAGGTTTTTAAATTCAAGGCCCTTTGTTCAAAAAAGTGAGGCATGCTGTGTAAGCCAAATTTATCTTTAGCGTACTGCTTACACAAATCTTCAGAACATTTTCTAGGTTACATAATGAAAGCTGTATATTTTTATTATTAACTATTTGTGACATATCAATTTAGAAATTTAAAATGGACCTTAAATATGATCATAATTCACATAATTTATCCTTTTTCAAAATATTTAGCTTTATGCTGATGTACAAAATAAATATAAGTTTCAAGTACCATGAATATAATCTTTGTAGAAATATAACAAGGGAACATGAAATAGGGTTAATTTAAAAATTCCACACATGTGAAAAATTGACCGAGACAGAACATATTGAAAGACGTGTACACATATATTATACCATATTATACAAGAGTTAATGTGCTATTTTTATAAAATAATCCTTTTTGTCGCGTTTTCACGCGTTGGGAATCTTCTCCAATTCAGGAATTACGTTGTAATAGCCAGGTGAAGGTGATTAACACAGAGAAATATTTAAGTGAAATAAATAATCCTTGAGGTCAGAAATTAAACGTAATTTGATTCTAAAAATTTCAACGTACAAGTAATCCAATTTGTTTTGAAGTGGAAAAGGGGTATTAATTATTCCAGGCCTTCATGTTATTTCACAAATATTTCACACCATTCTGTCTTCATTTCTCCCCAGTCACTGGCAAGACATGCATCCCATTCTTTACAAATTTTACACCTTAAATAACGTATGATTATCCTTAATTTACATAGAATTTTCCTTGAAATTATGAAATCTATGAGCGTTATAAAATGTACATTTACTTTATATTTTCATTAGAACGAAGATTCAGTACGGTTGTGCCCACCGTGCCTTTATTAGCAACTCAGAACAATTATGCCATTATGTACAAATGAGAACACAGACATTCAGTATGTACACAGATATGAATAGTTCGCAGAAGAGACGGTTGCAAGAAATGACATCATTAAACACGGCTGACAAATATTAGGAATATAATTGACATAGTATTTTCTTGTGGCAAGCCTTGTTGACACATGGTTCGAGTAATATTACGGTGGCTTAGGAAGAGAGTCAAAGTATTGCCACCAAACTTAAGTTACTTTTGCGTCATATTTTAGACATCTTGGAGGTCTGGCATATGTAATGAAAATTTAATTTCATATTTTGTAATAATTGCCAGTTTCAGAAATGAAAGAGTTTAATAATGCATATTTTTGAAGCACCCAATTCAACCACTCTTTGTATATATTCACAATGTAATAAATTTACCTAATGACATGAATTTGCCATCTAATGTACTTATGTTGAATAATAACTAACCTTTGCCTCATCCTTCAACATTTATTCTCCTCTCTCTCTTAACAACACCAAATAATTAAAGGAAGAAAGTCTATTTTAACGACATCATTTCTGAATCGTCCTTCGCTTTTACTCAATTATATGTTTAATTGTACATATCTTGGTTGTATATATTTTTATATTTCTTGCGTCATGGGAAAGCAAAAAAGCTCTCACTAAAATATGAGTTTACAACATTGCCAAAAATTTTGCCTTGCCACTTAAATTGGGCTTGCGAAATAATATATTTTCAGTTATCGGTTTCAATTGTTTGGGATATCAGTTGTCTTAAAGTGCATGTTACCAATATTTGGCGAGAGTGCAGAAATAATATATTTATATACACACACATACATATTAAATTCAAAGGAACTGGGGCTACTCCTATGTCTGAATGCACGCTAAACTTCTAGTTTGTAGGTTACAAAAGAAACTTCCTTACTAGCCTACGAAGGCAAAGTTCCAGAAATGCTGAAAATGTATGAATAACTGTAATTGATTGTTTAATTTAAGTAGAAAGGCAGAATTTTTGCAGATGACCAAAGGAAGCATTTTCTATGATTATTTACTACTTAAGATTTCCATTAACAACAGCGGCAGAGGCAATCCAATGCGCGTTTTCATTTCTTAACAATTTTGCGAACTATTTTATTCAATGTACTGTTTTTGCAAGTAGATATTTGGAAGTGAGGCAGGCAGCAAAGAGAATCTCTGTTTATAGCTAAAAGATAACAATGCGTATTAATTAGTTTTTAAGAAGTCTTTTCCTGTTTTGGTTGCAGTCATGATTATTAATAAGGTAGTACATCACTGTTGATCAGAGAACAAACAGTTGGTAGCTGGAAACCTTGGAGAATACAGTGGAACGTGCAAGGCTGAAATAAGAAGAACAAGAAATCATTAAACAAAATTAATTAAGTAGTACGGCAGTGCTAATTTAATTATACTTATTTGGTCACTTGGTATGCTGCTGGCCAATGCTGGCAGAACAGATGCTGTCTGCACAGTCGAAGGGCCAAAGGAAATTACCATTTTGCCTTAATATAAAAAATGAGACACAGGTTCGGCTACCCGAATGCCGGATATTGGAAACGTGAACTACTTCACCTTCAGTCTGTCTTAATTGAGTACATAATTACAAACGTAAATACGAAAGTGAGAAAAGGCACAGAATAATGCTGGGGTTAAAAGTGTAAATATTTAAGAAACAAAATTAAATCATCATTGGCAAGTAAAAGTAAATTCGTATTATTATTATTATTATTGTTGTTATTATACCCCTTTCATTAAATTTTAAATAGTCAATTTTTTTTAAAATCTTTATTAGAATATAATTTGTCACATACCGCCGAAGACAAAAAAATCTGTTTCTTCTTGAAGTATCATTTATTTCTCATAAAATTCCAAAACTGCAAGATCTGAGGGTCTCAAAGCACCAAGATTCAAGTTTTCTAGGACGTCAAGCTTAGCATCGCAGAAGTTTTTGATCTTCGATTACATCACTTTTCCATAAAACGTCTCTATTTGGAATTTTTTGGGCAACATTACTCTCGATTGTTTACTAGTTCGATGGTATTTAAATAGCTCGCATATTATGTTCAAGACGATGATGTGACGTCTAATTTAAAGAAGTCAATAATTAATTCGGAGAGAAGAAACAAATCTCTGTATCATGCAAAACTTTTCAATTATCTAAAGGCAGATTAACAACCATAAAAACACAACTATATACAACCGCTAATTTTTAAAAACTGAAGAATTTAATAACTCCTTTCACTAATTTAATTTCAATTAATTTTAATCTTGTCATTTTTAATCTTCAATTTTAAACTTGAAATCATATTATATGTAAAGATCAGACTTTTAACAAAAACATGTAAGCGAGATCTCCCTACTGCACATGATCTGTGTACTTCCTAGTTTGTTTCAAATATCAGCCTGAACATGACCCCTAGAAGGTCGAAACATTTAGCTGTTTAAATTATTATTTTTATGAAGTGTTTTTGACGGTTGTTAATGTGCTTTTATTTATTCTCCAATACAAGGGGATGCATGAAGTTAAGGTTTTCAATTTTCTGTAGAAAGCCCTCTGAAGCATGATATTTATCTGAGTATATTTAATACTTCAGTTTTATCTCACAGTAAGCATACTGCGTATTTACGAGTATTTTAAAGACCAACTTCTTAATGCTACGTACGGAACTATGGACCGCCGTTTGATGCGAGAAACGTGAGAAACTTACAAATGCAATATGTGGCAAAAGTCTGAATTTTGTGAAATTCATGCAGGGCAACAAATGGGTTATGGACATAAATGTAGGAGATGATATCCTAGGTATTTATGTTCAGAAATGTTTACATAATATGTGTCTGATTCTGAACGGTTAGGAAGCTATTACCGCTTGAATCTTAAAATAAGGGGGAACCTTTATTAAAAGATGTAGCATAAAAATTAAACATCTTACCTTATAAATTTAACGTCTAAATTTAAGTTCACGAAATTGCCTTTAATTTACACTGACTTCTGCATAAAGCAGGTTTTAGAAGAGACCGCCATCCACTTCAATGCGTCTCGCATTCCAAACTTGAAGTTTGTGACCATTTTTGTCTTCCATCCCGTCATACGTAGGGCATCTAGAAAGTAAAGAACGTTTGCGCATACAACCCGCGCAGTTGTTTCATTTTAGCTGATGAGTCATGTGGTGTGTTCAGTAGAGTG
>JGI20166J26741_11709584_pt1 | contig 10784 bp, 5 predicted proteins | sample TergutCu122P5_FD_26741 | JGI IMG/M metagenome (IMG submission 26741) | reverse complement strand
TATAAACTGTAACAGCAGCCACTGGTGTTTGTCATGAGTTGGGTTGGAATAAATCCTGTATAGATGTCAAGGTCGGTGAGCACTGTACTATTCCATGGCTGTGGAATAGTACAGTGCTCACCGACCTTGATATCTATACAGGATTTATTCCAACCCAAATCATGACAAACACCAGTGGCTGCTGTTACAGTTTATAGTGCTCCTGAAGATGGATGCAAAGGGCTTCCAAAACATGAAGAGCATACTTGTAGTTTTTAATAAACACGATACTGCCAGAGTTGCATATTGTTGGTTTCTTATATATTATAACCTTCACCTAAACTTAAATGCTGCGACTCCTTATTTTATAATTTTATAAATTTTCAACACATCATATATGATGGAAATCCATTTCTTCGGCAGTAATATTCATTATGGATTAAACACTCATGCAGACATCAGCAAATGGTAGTTCAATGTGGCATTTTAGATGGTCATGGTAGTGCACGTTTAGGTTGTGTCTCTTAGATTGTGACACTGTGCCTTCACCTGAAGCGTGAACTTTCACACTAACGATGAAGGAAGCAGGGTACTATTGGTATCCACCCAGGACTCTACACAAAGTCCCAACCAAGAAGACCAATTAATACTGTTTGTGTACATTTACAATTAGCATATTAATATGCAACAGCCTCAAATAATGTTATGATATAACATATGCAGGAAGTCTTTATGTGGGACATCCCAGTGTGTTGTGAATATAAAACTGGTACAATTAGCCGTCAATCACACACAAAATAAAACACTAGTTACTGTTTTATTTATGTTGTTCAAATAAGACAGTAACTAGTGTTTTATTTTGTTTGTGATTGACGGTTAATTGCACCAGTTTTATATGCAGGAAGGTTTCAGACAGTCCATTTCTTATTCATAATAATGGTACTGAAACGAATGGAAGTGAAAAAACAGAAGGGTAATACATTTTCTAATAGAATTTAAACCAATTAAACAAAAAAGCGGTCAGTGTGTAAATATTTTGTGAGAGTGCTTTTTTTTTAACCCTTTAAATTAGAAAATTCATCTAAAATCTTCACTTTCTTTGCTTCACAGCAGAGGCAAGCAAGCCTGTCCTGACTTCATATAGACTTTTCACCTTTCCCATGTTCCTCAATCTCACTGTCCTTTTGGTTGACACAAAACCCATTTTAGTATTAATTCATCAGTCACTCTATCTTAATGGTTTATCCAGTTTTGTTGGTGTTCATATTTTCCATTTTGTTCCATCTACTGTAAATCATGTTTGAAAATTAAGACCCTAACTCACAGTAAACACACTGCATCACCACTATAATGCAGTTTAGGAAAATGAATCACTGTTCACTGTGAGCATCATATGAAACAAATAAATACCCTCTGGGGAAAAAGCACAGTTGTTAATGTACAAGCAGGTGGTACATATAGCAGAAGCTATCGTGCTTTGAACAGTCAGAACGGTGCTGATGTACAGTACCAATGTATACTGCCACAGAACAAGGAGACTGGCACCCAATTACACTTCATTCACACAGTAAATGTTTGTACATATATAGTTCAGGTTGAACTGCTTGATTTGAGAGTCTAATATAAGAAGCATATGCAGACAGATTAAAAAAAAAATAATTCAAGGTAGAGAATAACCAGATGGTTCCTATGTATTTTCAAGTCATTGTCCAATTTAAGCAATACTAAAGGGCCTACTGAAACCAAATTCTGTACATAAAGTATCATGAAACAGGGAGATGAAATTTTAATGTTTGTGTCCCACTGAATTTGTTGATAATCTGATAGACCATATGTTCTACATATAAGATTATGTCATAGTCAATAAATATTATGTATTCTTGTGCCCATAATGTTAAGTTGCAAAATCAAAAATATTTAGTTTATCTTGTCTATTCCTTCACTTCAACATGAAACATGTATAACACTCTAACTGTATTTCTGAGCATCATCAGTGTCTGGCAACTGTCAAACCTGGTAGAATGAAAGATTCTCAGAATTTCAGTCACAATTTCAGTACATCTGCTGGGGGAAATGAACTGCACTTAGTGAAGTGCTTGCCAACACATCTGAATGTAGATAATTTGAGGTTTTCACACCCATGAAGATTGCTGGGTTACAACACAAAGTAGTCAGGCAGGCAGTTACAAATGTTTCAGACAAACTGCCATTATCTGCAGGGCAGAAATATGCCAAGTTGCAAGTTTTGTTGCTCTTTTCGGGGCCTCTGGTTCTTATTGGCCTGCTCGATTACCATCTCCTCTTCAACAGCCTGACTCTGAATAAACACATCAGTCCCGTATCATTCTGCCCAGCACTCATATTCAACCTGCCATGAATTTCTGGGATATGACATCATCTAATATGATAAATAGACAGTGTTTCAGAGGAAACTGCTGCCCCCATCTTCTGCCCTGAACATACAGGTAGCAGCTTTCTCAAGAATTATGATACCCATCTATCAAAGTACATACTGTCAAGTTCCACAACAATGTAACTGTAATAATCAAACATTTTCTTTTAATCTAATAAATGGACCACATATTTTGCCTCCACTGCAACTGGGTGTTATACATGGAACACTGAAGTTGTAGCTAGTAGCCAGTGTTTGCAGAGAAGACAATTCGTAGGACTCATTATGGTTAATGTGTAATACAAAAATTAGGCAAATATTGCTGTTAAGATGTTTTATGTTTAGAAAAATTTAATTTCACTAGAATTGTGATTAAATATTAGGTGTGTTCCCATGTTTTACAGTTAATCTCTAAGACAATAACTTTGGGTTCATGTTTTGGTGTAAATATCAGAAGAACTTGTAAAAAATATGACATTGTTATAATTTTTAGCTGTTGAATATCTGTTCTGTAAACAATGCACATTCAGAAGTTGAACATGTGGCTATACACCATGTACTTTATGGGTTATTGAAATCACTGTTATTCTGCTAATAATGTGACCCTCAGGTTTATAATTCTTTCATTTTTACAGATTTAAAACTGAATGTCTTGCTTTTGTAAGGCTTATTATTGAAAATACATTGATAAAATTGTAATTGCAAATTTAAGAGTCAAGCTTCAAAAACAGGTATGTGACTTGGTGTAGATAAATGTTAGTAAATAAACAGACAACATTTACTTTAAAGAAAAAAATAGACAACATACTGTGGAAGCTCAGTGAAATGTTGTAGACATAACAGGCCTAAGAGTGAATGTGAAACTGAATGCATGCACATGACCAATGTTATACTGAATATGAAAACAGGTGTTGGAATACATTTAAACTTATGATGTGTTTATCATCACTGGTCCATTTATTCATGCATCGTCTTAGGGTTCATGATGCCATGCAGTAATGTACAGGGATACCAACACTGTAAATGAACACACTGTCTCCATCTTCAGGGTCTAAGTAAATAGAGTAAGGATAAGGAATAATTATGGTATATATGCCTGCTAGTGGCCAATCAAAACCAGAGGTGGGGAGAGAGGAATGAAAATGATCCAAGCTAACAAGGTAATACACAACCAAGAAAAAAAAATGGACCCTTTTCAGGGCCCCAACGTTTATGCAGGCATGACACAAAAAAGTGAGAAAATATTACCCTGTATAGGGCTAAGGTGAGTGGGAGGTCAAAATAAGGCAGATTACATCATCTAGGGGGAACACGCAGAGAGAAATTCAGCCCTTTTCATGGGCACATTGGATGGGAATTGAGAAGGGAGGAAGCCCAACTAATGACAGCCCAGGCAGACAGAGTGTTGCTACAAAATATTGGTATCCCCCTGCAAGACAGTGGGTGTCACAACCAGTAGACGACCACCTGTATACTCCCTGCCATGAGAACATGAAAACTTACATTCCTGCAAATTGAGCCCTCTCTCTTAGAATCATTGAACATCCAACTGTTCCACAATGTCCTCTTCATTACTAGACATAAACCATCACGGATAAGACTCTTATGATATAATTCACCAGCCATGGCATCTATCCATGTTGGAAACAAGCTCAATGACCTGCTTTCACTTCTCTTGCACTTATGACCAAATGGACTCACCCTTCTGCATGACTGTGCCCCAAAGAATGGAATATTGTTCTGAAGCATGTGCCATGACTTGTGGCACAACGTCTAAACGTCACGCACATTTTCACATGTTGATTAATTTTTGTTCTGTCCATTCACATATACAAATGGGATAGAAAAAAATTTGAAATGTGTTAAAATAAAATCCTAAAAACATGAAAACTTATAAAAATTGGATTGATATTTTTAGCAACTGCAATACTGACAACTTGATAGGTCCTGAATTATGGAAATAAGTGAATAAGCAGTTCTGTGTGAAAAAATCAGTCAATATGAGTGTGTTATGTGTTTTATTGATAGTTTTTTTTGTCAAAACACAGGTTTAAATGAAACAATAAAAAAATGAAGCAAGGTTAATAAACCATTACAGCCCAAAATAAGACTAAATATCTAATGAAACTGGAGAAAAATAGAAAAAAATTTACAAAATATTATAGAAAGTTTCTGAAGTAGTGGTATATAACAATTTTATGTGTAAGAGATTTGAGCTTTATGGTGGTGAATAGTAAGACAATGTCACGGAATGTGGTAGATACTTACAAGTGTTCTGGGGGATCACACTGCCTGCACTTTCAGCGCTTCTCTACGAGGCATAACAATACAAGATTTGAAGACAAAGACAAGTTGTTCCTCCAAAATTTTTGTATCCCTCTACAAGACTACATGGTGTCACAAACAGGAAGACCAAAGCCTGAACACTCACTCACCACCATGAAAACCTGAAATCCTATATCAGTAACATTTATGCAGAGACAGCACTTCACTTTGACCTTGAAGATGGAAATACCATGGTCATCAGACACAACGGTACAACCTGCAAGAGTGGATGGTGTAACAACCCAGAATAATCTAAAATCTATGTTTTCACTGCCTGTCATACCATTATATTGTGTCATACATCAAGACTGTGATACCCATTATCAAAGTTGCGTGCCCATACATAATGCAGTGATCCTGCACTGAACATGGCTAGTGTTGACTGCGTTTAAAAATTCCCATATAGCCAATTGCCATCATACCGGTACCCTATTGGCACATATTGAAAACAAGTTACTAGTAGACATACACTTCCAAATTTTGCATGTTGAATTAAAATTATTCAATTCTATAGGGTTTTGACAATGGTGTATGACATTCATAAACACTTTTCTTTTGTTCTTTGTCCATTGTCTAATGTACAATTCAAACACAACATTTCGGAAGGCACCTAATTACTACAACTCTCTCACCAATCCATTTGAGTAGCTGTTATTTCCCAACCTTGTCACATGACGGAAATAGGACCAGATCCCAAAACGATGTGCTTCAATTTTTCATTAGGCTAGAGTTTCCCAACCTCATCTCATGAAGATCCCTGATATAACTATCCATATCCAAATGAACCCTACCTACGGAAAGAGGCTAAACTATATATAACCTCAAACACGAACTGGTGACCACAAAAACATACAAGCACCCCATAGGCATGGATATTACCCCATTAGCACCAACTGAAGGACAAACTTTCAGTGACACATCCAGGACATTTCGAATTTTTCACGGTATTTCAAAATGTTCATCTATTTATTCCACGATTTTTCACAAAAGCCCTAACAATGCTCTGTGGGACCCTGGATGATAAACACAGTCGATAAATGAAGCCCAGAAGACATTTCTGGATGCAAATGAGATGGTAGTTTCAAGGCATGAGTTTCTAGAAACAAGGAATTCCGCCAATGTTTTTGTATACAAAACCACATCAGACAGGCAGACAATAGGGGATGAGTATACTGACACTGCTGGATTTGGAAAAAAGCTTTCTATGAGTGGTGTGGCCACCCCAGGCAGACAGATCACTTGTTTCATGTACAATAGCCATTTTGTTTTATGGCTGTGTCATGGATTGATGAAATGTATGTGTATGATGTGGATGCAAACATAAATGTCTTAAATAAAAAAAAAAACATATATATTCTGGGCTCAACAAATTTTTAATTCCCGAGCTGAATAAAATGAAATTCAATAAGTATCATTTGTTTGAAGTTCATATTTTCCATTGGTGGCAGCTACTGTGATTACTCTCCCCCAGCACCAAAAATCCTAGCTATGAAACTGCAATCACTCCTTTTATTGCTTTTCTTATTTGCTCAAGGTTCAATTTAAAGTCTTGAGTTTCCATCTTCATATCACTAACCTCTTGATATGGGTCTCCAAAAGCTCCTAATTAACTTTGCTTTCAATCTCCTGGTTTTTCACATTACAGTACTATTTGATCTATTCTATCTTGTTCTGCTGGAGGGCCAGGATTAATGTCCACTTCTTCCATGACCAATAGCACTATTAATGCTATCCCAAAGAACTGACAATCACCATGTCCTCCACAGTCGTTCTTTGAAATCACCTTTCTTTTTCTTGCCACGTACATGCCAATTCGGGCTCTGTATGTGTTCCCACATCTACACCCATCATTCCTGCTGTTCAAAGAATGACCACACCAAAGCCTAGCTTAAAGTCAACTTCTCAAAGACTAGCTTGTCTCCAGGTCCATTTTTTTGTTTTGGCTTTTGCAAAAATATTATGTTTTAGTAACAAAGAACATTTCATGCTTCCGCTACAACAGCATGGTTATTTCCTGACCATTTTGTATACTTCAATGCCTGTTTACATATTTAACATCAATGAATGTCATATTCTTTCAATATTTCCAAGTCTCATTACAAATAAGACACAAAACTTCGCCACAACATGCAATAACAAAATAATATCACTCCACTGTCCTTTAAACACTTGAATTTCACACACAATTTTAAACCTTCTTACCATTCCCAAAATATTACACTTCACAATTAGAATGCAATGGACAGGAAAAATTGTTGCCATCTCTATTCAGTACTCCAAATTGACCTGGCAACTGGTACAACCAGCAAACAGCCCGAAAGGAAGAAGGTTGCTGTTGTTGGGATGGCTACATGGTTTGCTTAAAAAAATTCTGTAACTGGCATATATCATACTTTGTACCAAGAAACACAGAATTTAATTTTAAAATTATATGTTCACAAATTCTGATATTCATATTTTATTAATATTTGACTGGTGATATGCCATTTCACACAAACAGAATCTTCCCCATATTTAATCAAAAACAACACAGCCAAGATGAGATAGTTCTGGCATGGAATTAAGTTTGGAGAGCCCTCATATAATTTACTAACCATGATACATATGTCTTCACAGGCCACATTAAAGAGAGAGAGAGAGAATGTGCGTGCGTGCGTGCGCGCGCGCGCGCTGTGTGTGTGGTTGGCCACATCCAGCCCACTGGCTGCAGTATGGAGAACCCTAGTCAAACCTGCTACCTTCACACAAGTCTTGTACTATGAAAACTGAAAAGCAGGTGCATCCGAAATGTTGACACCAAACTACCAAATTAGCGACATTACATACATGAAGACCACACCTTTATAAGTTAGTGTTGACAGGGCCTCAGACCTCACATAAGCTACTCCCACACTACTATTCAGAAGTGATTTTTACTGGACAAAAGTAAACTGAAAGTAAATCCATGTATAATGCATATTTGGTCCTATCAAAATTTATACACCATTATAGAAAATGAATTACTGTACTTTAAAACAATGGCACACAGACTCTGTAAATGGAAAAACTAAAAATTACTGCTAAATTAAACGTACATACAAAAAGAGAACACAGAAGACTTTTTAAATATGTCATATATGCAAGTTGAAAGGACACCTGATAATGGTCATGGCAACAGCTGCAAAGATGCGTGATTTCAGGCTTCCGTTGTGAAGTAGATGAGAAATGCATTCTTCTGGGTTATTACACAGGGAGTAGAGGTAATCCCTTACCAACATTTTGGGGCTGAGATTCTTAACCCTTGAAGATGGGACTGACAGGTTGTCCTGAAACTTCAGTAAGGAATTACTGCTACTCGCTGCATAATGACCCTGCAGAGGACAGTTCTCAGCTACAAAGATCTCTCTTTAATCTGCATCAAATTATATCTTCACTCTAATGCCTTAAGAGTGTTTATACTCATAACCATATTTGCATTTTCCACTATATTTCTTCTTAAATTATAAAAAATCCGAATTCAAAATGGAGCCACCGTTAATGAAGTTACACTGTTTAATGTGTTCCTTTTTTAATCAGAATAATCAAAAATAATTCTATGTGCAGAAGTACAAAATGGCCATTCCATTACCTATAAACTCAGACCTTAATAGTCTCTCCTCATAGGAGTCTGTACTTAGCCAGGATGTGTGGTTCCAAACTGAAAATTATCAAAATAACAGAGACAGACACATACAACCCCTCCACACTATGCTCTAAATCAGACCTGCTCAACCCCTAGCTCACAGGCAATATCACAATGTTGTAGTCTAGAGACATTTGAAATAAGAAAACATCTTTGAACCCTTTCCCTGGCAAGCAGAAACAATACCGTAATGATTTTGAAAACTGACGAACTATATATTTATGGAACCATACCTTACATTACTAATTCCTTTTGTAAAAATGTGCACAAAGTAGCGACAGCCTAGCCTAAGTAGTGAATTTAGTGTTTCACAAATTTCTTCTCTTATTGCCAATTTATTTTGATTGCACATGATGCATAGCAGAATACACAGGCACCACTATACATATAATTTTATACATACTTCAGTCATTCTTCAGTCTATGTATTGAAATCTGTGTTGTCCACATGCAGATCAAATTTTGCTGAAGTTGCCCGCACCACACAAAAGGTTGAGCAGGCCTGCTCTAAATTATACTATGAAAAAATGTCAACTATAAGGATAAAACTGTTGATAGGGGACTGGGTTAAGTTTAACAATTTAGTTTGCCAAGGAAAACTGGATTCATCTGAACAGGGTTAGTGTTACAATGCCGGCCACTGTGACGTAACACAATTTATATTTAATCCTTCTATCATACATGGATAACTGGAAACAGTCATGTAAAATATCTTTAATAAAAATATAAAATTGTAAATCACACTCAAAAGCAGAGAGTTCAGTAGTAAGTAGGAAGATATAAGCTTCTTTTCTATATAAAATTCAGTGGCAGATACAAAACTTCTACATGGTTAGTATACCTGTACCACTCTCACATGTATTATATAATATTCTTTAGTATTTAACAATAACATAAGGCAAGATCAGTGATTTGTACTCTACAGTATATAAACACACCAATGATATAGAATACCTGAGCATTCATCTCATATGCACACATGTAAAGGGGCTGCATCTCAAGAATATACAGTTTTAGGGACAGATGTTTGATGTTAGACAAATGTGATGTAAAATTCTCACCAATTTATTTGCATCTGATCTTTTGGATAGAGAGAGACAGCATGTTTCTCCAAAACAATAGTACCTACCTACCAAACAAACTACATAGCACCACATCACAGACGACCATAACCTTGACATTCACTGCTGTTGGAAGACACACTTCTCACTATATTTTGTATTTAAACAATATAAATTTTAGCTTTTTCAGTGAAAAAATTTTACAGTAATGTTACCAGTTTCATTATCACAATCACTGAAATCAGTATTACAGACACAGTGACTTTTAATCTCAAAACAGGAAGATAATTATAATGTCAAATTTGACATAAATTATCAACTAAATTATATAAATATATACAAATGACTTCAAAATGCAATAAAGAACAGATACTTTGCTACAAAAGATGATATAGTCCATTAACAAATTCCAACTTTCTGAAGTTCAGTAACACCACACATATTTGTCACTCTTAAAAATAAGTTTGTTTCAGGAAAAGTCTGCATGTCTGGTATAACAGAACACTGCTTTTTCACCAGCAGTATTCTCCATTACAACTTGTTTATATACTATATATGCACACATAAAATCAATAAACCCAAAACAGCAACAAATATCATCATGAAAATTCTAAATTAGTTACCTAGTCAATGCAGGTGAATATTTCTTTGTCTAAAAGTAAAAATAATACCCCTTTAGTATATAACTCTATACACTGTATTGGACTGTACATCATAAATATGATGGCTGATAGATCCTTTGTTTCATAGTTTCATTATTTGAACCATTTCATTTGTATGTGGTGTGTGTTTTGTGTTTGTGTGAATGTTGTTGTTGTTAAATGCTGAAAAATTTACCTACCAATTAGTTTCTCACACTGCTGGAGTTGGCTTTTTGAGTTCTGGCACTTGTGAACTATGGAAATGGTGAACCATGCCCAAAGACATTAAGATCAATATAATAAGTCAATTTATTTTTTCAAGTCAATTTTTTCTCCATTATCTTTGTCTGACTTTTGCAAGTTTTGGACAAACAGAAAAAAAGAGGTATACCTCAAATCTTGTGTGGCATGTTGAGGCCATGTGCTAGAAAACAGCAATCCACCTTTTCCCAACTACCAAACATTAGAGTAACTCCTGATCCCTCATGATAAAGGTAAAGGTAAAACACTTCTGGTCTATGCTGCTGTTAATAATTTCAAGGGTAAAAATATAAAAGCCATTAAGGAAGATGGTCTATTAACAGTCATCCCACAAAGCTACATCTTAAGCAGTTCCCAGACCAGCAACACTGGCTGATAAAACATTAAGTCAAGACAAATTTTCCCATTTATACAACAATAAAATAGGCAGACTCATTCCAGTATGTTTTGACATTAAAAAAAGAT
>JGI20166J26741_11709473_pt1 | contig 10784 bp, 6 predicted proteins | sample TergutCu122P5_FD_26741 | JGI IMG/M metagenome (IMG submission 26741) | reverse complement strand
TGTACACACTTTGCAGACTGTCATCACTACCCAGCACGACGTCAATATTGATAAACATTCCTCCAGTGTTCAACGCGGCATATATTTTTTTATAAAACTCAAACTTGTCATCGTCTGTTTCCAGATGATGCAGAGCTAACGATGAAACAATCAGGTCAAATTTTTTTGGAAAATCAAAACCGTAAAAATCTGCTTGGATGCAATTTGGATCGCCACCGACTTTTTCTTTGGCTATATCCAGCATTTGTCCTGCGATATCGACACAGGTTATTTGGACATTGGGGTATTTGTCTTTGATGGCTTTGGACACTGTGCCGGTCCCGCACCCCAAATCAATCAGAGAAAAAGTGTGTTCTTTTGAAAACGGAATTATCGATACCAACGCAGCAATCATCTCATCGTAATTTGGAATAAGTTTTTGAATGATTGTGTCAAATTCCTGAGCCTCTTCTTCAAAATGCTTTTTGACACGATCGATAGCCATAAAAGCCTCCTGATCCCCAATAAATACCGCTGTTTGTCCAGCCGGCATAACAATGCCGAAGAAAGGAATTCTTGTAAAGTGCTGATGAAGACAAACCTGTCGAGGGCAGACGGAGGAAACGTCCCAATGATTATCTCGGTATACTAACTGGCAGCCAACGCAAAGCGCTGAGCCACTGTTTGTTTTTATCGGAGTGTTGAGCTCATGTGGGCCGCTGCATTCTTAAATTCTTCAACAAATTCAGGCTTCAACAACGCCAGCATTTTGGGCGCAATTTGTTGCATATATTCCGCGGTAAACTGGCCATCTTCTTGCCTCTTGAAGTTTCCCAACAGCATTTCCCTGGCTTCCTCTGATTTGTCGGCTTGGACCCTGGCCATAAAAAAGTCGAAAAAATTCTTTTGATCTGCGTTCATGGATTACTCCTCCCCGGCAAGATGTAAACTTTGCCATTAAACAAACTCCGCAGTATGACCATAGCAAAGAATTGTACTAAATTGCTCAGGCAAACATGCTTCCTAGTGCGGTTGTCCGGAGGATTTAACACTCGGCAAGTTTTATCGGGTGATGTGGCCTGATCACACCCAAACCCGAAATAACCAGTCTGGAAAGTCCAAATTTCCAGTTTTTAGAGCTATCCTGCTGAAAAATCAGAGAAACGCGAGGTTTTCTGTTAAAAATGCTGGCTGCAAAATTGATTAGTCTATAAAACTGCAGAGTAGAGCAGCGTTCGATTTTTCTCAAAAGTATTTCATGTTAAAAACTTCGCGTTTCGGCGATTTTGCAGCACGAGAGCTAGTTTTAAAGAAATTTGGCTTCGTTTCGGGTTGGAGTGGAACAGCTCCCGACTCCACTTTGGATCTGATGCAGCGTGAACTTGTGTCATTGACAAAAAATCTAAAACCCATATATTAGTATTTTATAAAATGCTTATGTCTAAGGCTATTATTTTGCTCGTGCGGTCTATTTTGGAGAGTAGCATTCAACGTCCCGGTAAAGGAAGTCAGATGACCAGTTCCACCCGCACTACCCGCCCGACCCACTCCCCCAAAGCCGCTCTACCAGCCAATTCATCAAACAGCGCCGACTCGGCCAATGCCGTTAAATCCGCAGATCATCAGCCAACCGCCAGCCAACCGGACCTCCCCGAACGGGCCGGCGCGGTGGCCGATCTGTTGAAGCTCCTGGCCAATCCCAATCGCTTGTTGATTCTCTGCGCCCTGATGGGCGGCTCGCTTACTGTCAGCAGCATCGCCGAACAGGTCCCGGATATCTCGCAATCTGCGCTTTCCCAAAACCTGTCCCAGCTGCGCACGGCCGGCATTCTGCAAGCAGAAAAATCCGGCCAAAATGTCCGCTACACCCTGGCTGATCAGCGGATTCGCCAGGTGTTAACGGTGTTGGAGCAGAACTACTGCCATTAGTTCTGTCAAACTGCCAGCCGGCAGGGTGCGACCGCTGCCGGCTCCGCAGTTGGGTTCACCAGATTGGCCGTCCCAACCAAGGCTGTCCAATCATGCACAGTTGGAGTGCGGTATCTGATTAGAAGTTCCCGGCAGCCGCTAAGTGCTGCCTCGCGGTGCAGAGGAGATCAGAGATGAAGGTCATTCCCGCAGAAATTGGTCAGGAAATCCGCCAGATTGTCGGCGCCGACCGTTATCGCGACGATCGTCGGGAGCGCCGGGTTTACTCCTCGGACATCGGTGTGATGCCCAGCCTGATTCAACCCTTTGTCAAAGCCGGTATCGCCGGCGGTGTAGCCCGACCGGCCAATGAATCGGAGTTGGCCCAGCTGTTGCAACTGGCCTGGCGTGAGCACCTGGCGGTAGTGCCGCGGGCCGGTGCGACCAGCGGTTATGGTGGCGTCCTGCCGCGCCGCGGCGCCCTGGTGATCGACCTGAACAGTTTGGATCAACTGCTCCACGTCGATCTGGATGCTCTGACCGTCCGTTGCCAGGCCGGCGCTATCTGGGAGAAGCTGGACCGCCAGCTGGCCCAGCATGGCCTGGAGCTGGCCATGCATCCGTCCAGCTATCCATCCTCCAGTGTGGCAGGTTGGCTGGCCCAGGGCGGCAATGGTTTTGGCTCCTATGAATTCGGCAGCTTCAAAGACATCGTTGTGGCGGCGCGGGTTTTGGGTATCGACGGAATAGCGCAGGAATTCCAGGGCGCCGAGCTGCTGGATAAAATTGCCGACGCTGAAGGCACCACTGGGATTATCACCGAGGTCACCTTCCGAGTCCGCCGCCGGGAAGCTGCGGCTCTGCGCCTGGTGGCCCTGCCCACCGCAGCGGCCCTGGGGCAGGCCCTGCTGGCCATTCAAGCCGCAAAACTGCCCCTATGGTCTCTAACCTTTTTAAATCCAGCGGCCATTGCGCTGAAAAACTATCTGCCGCCGGCGCATCATGCCCATGATTATCAACTGGCGGAGATGGCAGCCGAACAGCAGGCTGCCGCCGCTTTGCCCCGAGAGTATCTGGTGATGATCGTCTTTCCGGAGCGGAGAAGTCCGGAGGTGGATGCTCCACTCAACGAGATCATCCAAGAGGCCGGCGGGCACCTGCTACCGGCGAAAGCGGCCGAGCGGGAATGGGCCGGCCACACCGCGCCGATGCGTCTGAAACGCTTGGGCCCCTCCATTGTACCCACCGAGGTGATGGTGCCGCTGGCCAGTTTGGCCGACGTGTTGGCCACCATTGACCAGCGCGTGCACCAACCCTTCATCCTGGAAGGCATGCTGGCGGCCAATGGCCAGGTCACGCTGCTGGGCTTTATCCCGCATGACGAACGCAGCCTGAAGTTCAACCTGGCCTTCGCTTTAGCGCTGACGGTGATCCGCATTGCCCGCGAACACGGCGGCAGCGCCTACTCCACCGGCCTTTACTTTCGGCGGGAGGCAGCCTCGATCCTGGGAGCCGAACGGCTGGAACGCCTACGCAACTATAAACAGCAGGTCGATCCGTTTCGCCTGCTGAATCCGGGTAAGGTCTTTCCCCAACCCGGCGGCGGTCGCTTGCTGGACACACTGATGGCTACCGCCAGTGCCATGGAACCGCTGATCCGGCCACTGGCCAATGCCGCCAAGGTGGATCTGCCCAACGAGGAGGGCTCGGCCAACTCCGAGCGGCAGCGCATCGCCGCCATGGCACCGCAACATGGTATTCCCGCAGAAACGGCCTACATGGCGGTGGCCTGCGCCCGTTGCGGTTATTGTGTGCCAACCTGCGAACAATTTACGGCGCAGGGCTGGGAAAGCCAGTCCCCGCGCGGCAAGTATGCCTTTCTGCGCGCCATGATGAAAGGCCGTGAAAAGTGGGATCGCAAATCCATTGACACTTTTTTGCTCTGCACCACCTGCGAGCGCTGCGATTTTCGCTGTCAGCTGCAGCTGCCGGTGGAACACAGCGGCATGGCTTTGCGCGGAGTTTTGATCAACGAGGAGCAACGCGGCACCTTCCCGCCTTTTGAGATGATGGCGGCCTCCCTGCGCGGCGAGGGCAACATCTGGGCTGGCAAACGCGCTCACCGGGCGGACTGGCTACCCGCCGAGGTACGAGACCGGCTGAGCCACGGCTCGGACGCCGACGTGCTGTATTTTGCCGGCTGCACGGCCAGTTATGTGGAGACCGACATTGCCGAAGCCACGCTGCGCCTGCTATTGGACAGCGGGCAGAAAGTAGCCTATCTGGGCGACGATGAAATCTGTTGCGGTATGCCGATGAAAATGGCCGGAAAGTGGGATCTATTCAGCCAGATTTATGAGGAGAATACCACGGCCGCCCGACAATCCGGCGCTAAAACCATCGTCACTTCCTGCCCGGCCTGCGCTCTGGTTTGGAAGGAGCTGTATGCCGAGGAGGCGGCGCACCGCCAGGAGCCCTATGAATTCCAGGTGCTGCACTATTCTCAGATCATCGGACCGGCACTGGCCGCCGGTCGCATCGTTTTAAAAACCAACCCTCTGGCGGATCAAATCGTCTGTTTCCACGACTCCTGCCATCTGGGTCGGGCCCAGGGTATTTATGAAGAGCCCCGGCAGATGCTGGCGGCCATTCCCGGTATGCATTTGGTGGAAATGGAGCATAATCGCGAAGAGGGCCTGTGCTGTGGCAGTGTGTTGACCCTGGTCGGCGATATTGAAAAGGCCCCGATTCTGGGTAAGGAGCGTCTGCAGGAAGCGTTGGATGTCCAAGCTCAGACCGTAGTGGCCCTCTGCCCCTGCTGTCAGGTGCAGCTGCGGGATTCTGTGGCTAAAAACCAGCTGAATCTGACCATTGACGACCTGGCCCGGGTGGTGGCTGTGGCGGCGGGTTATGACATCCCCACCACGGCCGCAAAGACCAGCTATATGTGGGGGATGTTTGACATCTTCATCCGCCTGATGGCGCCGCAGCAGATGGCTGCCTTTATGCAACGCATCTTTCCCCAGATGCTGGCGGCCATGCCGCTCAAAATGGGACCGATGATGCGGGGAATGGCCAAACTGCCATTCGGACCAGCCATGATGCGCTGGATGATGCCTCTGATGTTTCCCATGATGGCGCCGGGCATCCTGAACAAAGTGATGCCGGATCTGATCGCCGAGATAGAGGACTACGTCGGCGCCATGCCGCCGGACATGGCGGCGCTGCTACCGGATCTGCTGCCCAAAACCATGAACGCGCTGATGCCCACCTACATTCCGCAGTTGGTGCCGCATATGGTGCCGTCGTTTATCGGTTTTCTGCGCGGCGAGCAACCGCAGGCTGCCTGAACCCAAGAGGGACAGGACGGACAGAGAGGGACGATATCCCGTCCCTCTCTTTCAGATTCTTCACTTCGTTCAGAACGACAGTGCTCTCTTGTCATCCTGAGTGCTCCCTTGTCATCCTGAGTGCTCCCTTGTCATCCTGAGCGCAGCGAAGGATCTTTTTGGATTCTTCACTTCGTTCAGAATGACAGTGATGTCGTTCAGAATGACAGTGATGTCGTTCAGAATGACAGTGATGTCGTTCAGAATGACAGTGGTGTCGTTCAGAATGACAGCGCTCCCTTGTCATCCTGAACGCAGCCAAGGCTCTATCAGAAAGTTATCTTCTGCCCAGCAGGGCGATCAGCAGGTCCAGTGGGTTAAAACCACCGGACGAATTACCTGTTCCGCCACCACCGCCACCTAGCAAGCTACCGGCCAGGTTGGCCAGATCTCCCAGATCGATGCCTCCCAGATCCAATCCCCCGCCGCTGTTGGTGCCGCCACCGCCGGATCCGCCACCTAGCAGGCTACCGGCCAGGTTGGCCAGATCTCCCAGATCCAATCCTGAACCAGCGGAACCACTGTTACCGGCATTACCACCACCCAAAAATTGGCCGGCCAGACCGGCCAGGTCATCCAGATTAAAACTGTCGTTGGCGTCAGCGTGACGAGCCTGGGCCGTCTTTTGAGCCTTGGCCACATCGTTTGGCGACAAGTCCAAGCCAAACTGGCTGGCGATATCTGCCAGGCCGCTGAACAGTGGGTCAGCGCTGGCCGCGGCAGGCTTTGCGGCTGTTTTACCCGCCCGTTTTACGGCTGCCGGTCGGCTGACTGTTCCCGCCTGCAGCTTTCCAGCCGCGCTGGCCGACGTACCGCCGGCGCTAACGTTACTCAATAATCCGGTGATTTGTTGCAGCATCTGCGGATTATTGGCAGCTTCAGTTAAAAAGTTAGCAAACTTATCCATGATTGTCCTTTCTGAGTGGTACGGGGCCATGTCCCCGTACCCCTTTCAACTTACTGTCCGCCGCTGGTGCCGTCACTGGGTGTCGTCGTGTCGCCGCCAGTGTCGCTTGTACCGTCACTGCTACCGGGATGCTCCCGTATCCAGCGGTTCCGGCAGTACGAGCAGAGCGGAGTTTCACGATCCAGACCCTTGATTTCCGCAAACGCCGTACCCACAGTGCCAGAGAAAATCTCTTGGGTTTTATCAGTATTGATATATGGACAATCGTCATAGAGGTGATATTTGGTGCCGTGCGCCGTCCAGTAGACATGATCCTGACCCGTCAGGGCTTCCACCTGCTGAGTCTGAGCTGCATACTCTTCCACTGAAGGCGGATTCAGGCTGATGCCGGTCCAGACGCCCACCAAACAGAGCACAATGGCCACAGCTCCGGCGATGCCTTTTTCCTTGCCGGACATGTTCTTATTCAGAAAAATCAGAATGATCAACGGCAAAAAGGCGATAGCCGTGATAATGGCGCCTAGTTGATTCTGAATAAAGAACTGGACTTTGTTAGCCCGACTGGCCGGGTCATATTTATTAGCCTTTTTCCAGAGTAGATTGCCACCGATGGCCAGGCCGGCAATGCCGACGATCAAGACGATCAACCAGACCATGAACAGACTGACGCTGGAATAATGCGGCAGTAACCAGAAGATGGCAAAGGCCTCCGCGCCGATGGCCAAAGCCCAGAGCACAAAAGCGATGATCCGATTACGGGTGGCTTTGCCCTTGGCTTCGGCAGTGGGCTGCCAGGTTGGTTGCGGGGCGTTGGGGTCGGTCCTGGCCTCGACTTGAGTGACTTTCTTTTGCGTCGCCATGCTTTTTTACCTTTCTTTTGGACACCACGATGCCATCACCTTTTTTGCTTTGCTTATCATGCCATAAAACCCGGCCAGGCCAAGACTGTCTTGCCTAGATTTTGAATTATTCAGACCGGTTTTCGTTTGGACTTGAAAAAACAACTAGGGGAAGGAACCAGATGGTTCGTCCTGGCTCGGCAGCGCTGTTTGAGCTGGTTTGGTGTCAGCCAAGCAGTAGAACCAGTGACCAGGCTAGACAACGGTCTGATCCGAGGCTTTCGGATGCTCCTCGCTGGCGCCGATGGTCGGTAGGTCGGTATCCACCTGCTGGTGACTGGCAGCCGGCGACTGCTTCGGTTGCAACATGCTGATGATGATCGCCAGCAGCAGCAGGCCAACGCCCAGCGTAATACCGATATCTGCCAGATTGAAAATCGGAAACTCAATGAATTGAAAGCGCAAAAAATCCACGACATGGCCGTCCATCAGTCGGGATAGAGCATTGCCGGAACTGCCACCGATAAACAGGCCCAGACCCACCACCACCAGCGGTGGATGGCCTTTTTGACTGAACAGATAAGCCAGCGCCACCAGGATGGTCAGCGCGGCAATCACCAGAAAAACTGGCTGGGCACCGCTGAAGATGCCCCAGGCGGCGCCGGTGTTATAAGCCAGACGCAACTCGATAAAACCCGGTAACCAGGGCTGCGGTCCGTCCACTAGCAACTGCTCCGCCCACAGTTTGCTGCCCCGATCCAGAATAATTACCAGTGTGGCCAGCGTCACCGCGGCACCAAACGCCGCCCAGCGGGGCACCGTAGTTCGCCGCACCGCTCAGACCCCCAGAGCTGTTAAAACGGCCGCGCAGCGCTCGCAGACCTCCGGATGGGCCGGATCGCTGCCCAGCTCCCGCAGATTCCAGCAGCGTGGGCATTTCTGGCCGCTGGCTGGTTGAATATCCACCTGGACGGCGCTGTCCACCGGACCGGCTACCAGTTGTACCGCGGAGACAATAAACAGCTCCGGCAGGGTGTCGGCCGGCAACGCGGCCAGAATATCCCAGTACTCCGGCGGGAGTTGCACAGTCACCAAAGCTTCCTGACTCTTGCTGATCACCTGGTGGTTGCGGGCCTCTTCCAGGGCTTTGGTCACGGCTTCCCGCAGGTTCAAGACCACCGCAAAATCCGTCAGCAACCGCTCGGCCTCCTCCGTCGGCGGCGCCGGATCCAAATTCACAGGCGTCGGCCAACCGGCCAGCAGCACCGAAACCGGTCGATCCGCGTCCACCAGACCCAGCGGGTAATACTCCCAGACCTCATCACAGGTAAAGGAAAGAATCGGGGCCAGCAACCGCACCAGGGTTTCCAGAATCTGGGACAGCACCTGCTGGGCACTGCGCCGCTCCCGGCTTTTGGCCGCGGCTGAATACAGGCGATCTTTCAGGGCGTCCAGATAGACGGCCGAAAGATCGGTAACAATGTAATCGTAGACAGCCCGATAGATCAGATGAAAACGATTGGTCTCATAGCCGTCCTGGGCTTGAGCCACCAAAGGCATCAGCCGGGCCAGAGCCCAGCGGTCCAGGAGCGACAACTCCGCCCAACTGACGCGATCGGCTTCCCGATCAAAGTCGGCCAGATTGGCCAGCAGAAAACGGAAAGTATTGCGCAGGCGCCGATAGGCGTCAGCCACCTGGTTCAGAATATTCGGCGAGATGCTGACGTCCTGGGAGTTGTCGACGCTGCCCACCCAGAGTCGCAGCACGTCGGCGCCATATTGTTCGAAAACTTCCGCCGGATCCACACCGTTGCCCAGAGATTTACTCATCTTGCGGCCCTGCTCATCTACCACAAAACCGCAGCTCATGACGCCTTTGTAGGGGGCCTCATCATAGGCGGCCACACTGGTTAAGAGCGAACTCTGAAACCAGCCCCGATGTTGATCGGAGCCTTCCATGTAGAGATCGGCCGGCCGCCGCAGCTCCGGCCGCTCGGCCAGGACACTGGTGTGTGAAGAGCCGCTCTCCCACCAGACGTCCAGAATATCCTGCTCCGGCAAAATCTGGTCCAGTCCGGCGCCGCAGTGCTCACAATGAGTATCCGGCGGCAAATATTCAGCCGGCGTCTTTTTAAACCAGGCGTCCGAACCCTCGGCCGCAAACAAGGCGATAACCGCGTCAAAGGTAGCCGGCGTGGCCAAAGTGGCGCCGCATTGCGCACAATGAAAAACCGGGATCGGCACACCCCAGGAACGTTGACGGGATATACACCAGTCCGGGCGGGTTTCAATCATGGCCCGCAGACGATTCATGGCCCAATCCGGATACCAGTTCAATTTGGCCATTTCAATCAGGGCCTGCTGACGCAAACCAGTTTGGTCCATGGACACAAACCATTGCTCGGTAGCTCGAAAAATCACCGGCTGATGGCAACGCCAGCAATGTGGATAGGAGTGCTGGATGGTCTGGGCCGCTACCAACGTACCCTGTTGCTGCAGCCAGTTTTGGATCAGCGGATTGGCGGTAAAGACTTCCAGGCCAGCCAGGGGTTGAGCTGGCTGATCGGGTTGAGCTGGCTGTGGCGCTCCGGCCCAGAGCTCCCCGGCGGTGGCGTCAAAGACCCCGTTGTCGTCCACCGGCATGATGGTGGGCAGCCCGTAGAGCTCCCCCACCAGATAGTCGTCCTGGCCATGTCCCGGCGAGGTATGCACTGCCCCGCTGCCGGTATCCAGCTCGACATGATCGCCAGCAATCAGCACGCCAAAATTATCGCGATGAATGGGATGGTGATAGGCCAGACCAACCAGGTCCCGCCCCGTCGCCCGCCAGACTTGGCCGTCGGCGCTCGACACCAGCCGCCAGTCCGTCCAGCCGGCAATGGTAGCCACGGCCGCCACGAGCGACTCCGCCAGTAGATAGACCTGGTCGTTGGCCACCACCCCCACGTAATTGGCCTCCGGCGCCAAACTGACGGCGACATTGGCCGGTAGCGTCCAGGGTGTGGTAGTCCAGATCAGCACATTCCAGGGTAGCTCCGGCCCCCCGGCGGCGCCCGCCACCGTCGGCAGCTGCACTTGGGCCTGGGCCCGCAGGTCGGCCACCGCCCTCAGCAGGTCCGCGGCACCCGCCGCCGGCCAGGCCTGCCGGGCCACTGCGGAAAGGCTGTCCGGTAAAACCTCCGTGGCGGTCAGCAGACGCAAAGCTACATAGACAGACGGCGAAGGCTCCTCGCCATACTCAATCTCCGCCTCCGCCAGCGCGGTATGGCAGTGGCTGCACCAGTGGATCGGCTTGCGACCATGGTAGATAGCGCCTTTTTCATAGACCGTCTTGAACACCTGTACAATGCCGGCCTCGTAAGCCGGCAGGTAGGTCAGATAAGGATTGTCCCAGTCTCCCAACACACCCAGACGCTTAAACCCGTTACGTTGCAGGTTGATATTCTCCGTGGCCCAGTCCCGGCAGAGTTGGCGCAGGCTGACCTGATCGATCTCGGCCATGCGCTGCGGCCCCAGACTGAGCTCCACCATGTGCTCGATAGGCTGGCCATGACAGTCCCAGCCCGGCACATAGGGAGTATAAAAGCCGCGCAGGCTATGATATTTGACAATAATATCTTTGAGGATCTTGTTAAAGGCATGACCGATGTGAATGGGTCCGTTGGCGTAGGGTGGACCGTCATGCAGAATGTAGCTGGGTTGACCGGTGTTACGCGCCAGCAGCTGGCCGTAGAGATCCTCGCTGTACCAGCGCTCCAGACG
>JGI20166J26741_11709362_pt1 | contig 10784 bp, 10 predicted proteins | sample TergutCu122P5_FD_26741 | JGI IMG/M metagenome (IMG submission 26741) | reverse complement strand
TGGCAGTGACGACGATTTTCTGGGTTTCTATGATGAATAAATTATATTATGGTTGCTAATTTTGGTATGTAACAATCCTGTTTTCTTCCAATAATTTACTGAAATTAAAACACATTCATCATTATTTTTTTCTAAAATTTCTAACGAAAAAAATCACGGTGCGTTTTATGGGCCGGGAAATACGTTAGTGCACATCACTAATTCCCTTATGATGTAATTTACTCCAGTTTTATGTTACTTTGCCCCTCCTAGATACAAATATTTTCCTCAGCTTTCTGTTCCCAACAACTCAGTCTGGGTTCCTCTGTCGTTGTTTCACACTGCTTTTAGTAACAGACTACTTACCTATGCTGCAACATTCAAAAGAGCAAAGACCTTTACTGCACCACAGTGGAAGCCTGAAATATCAGAATTTATACTTTTTTTTAAAATTCTAATCTGTATATTTTTAGGTAGCAGGTGGAAAAGTAGAGGATTTTCCAGTGAATGTTGCAGGCATTCCCCAAATTTGTCTCCTTTAATTTATCAGTGAATTCAATTTTCATTTGGTAATGTCATTCCAAAGTATTTTAACTTTGCTACATTTTCAAAATGATCTTCCCCATCTTTATGATTTAGTTTTGCTGCCACATTTTGTTGATAGGAAGTGAACATGTAACTGTACTTAGTTCGCTCAGCATTTACAGCTAGACCAACCTGCTTTCTAGTGACTAATAAGGTCCCTGTATTTTCTGTGTAGTACTCACATTTTTGCCTGGTAAATTAATACTGTGGACACAGAAGGGAAGCTGGTGTGTGCCAGTCAGTTTCAGGTCTTCTTGCTTTTCATGCACATTTCTAATATACTCTAATGCGGAGCTGAAAAGGAATGTCTAAAGCCTGTCCTCGTTTCATATCATTCTGAGTAGAAAATGTATCCGACAGATATTTGCCTGACAGTGGGTTTCCACATTTTATTTAACTGAACTGGTTGTATGGGTATACCAAACTCAAAGGGAATATTATACACAAATTTTCTTCTAATACCATTAAAGCTTTTCTTGAAGTATATTAGTAGCTAATATACTGCTGCACTTTATTCCCATTTTCTCTGAAGTACTGGATGAATTCGGAATATCTGACAGTAGCTGATGTATTATGCTGAAATCCAAATTGATAGCGTCAAATAGTTTTTCTAAATTTCGAGTTAACCTTGAGAGAAGAATGTTCGATAACGTTGTGTATGCAGTTGATAACAGTGATATGCCTCAATAATTAATACAGTCAGTTTTATCATTCTTATCGTGAATACACACATTGATTGACTGCTTGCACTGCTGAGGCAGTGCTTCCATACTTGAAATAGAGTTAATAAAACTTATGAATCTGAGTCTGTTCTGTTCTGTTCTGCTGCTGTCTGGAAACTGATAGATTTGTACATTTCTGTAACAGGTACAATGCGAAGGGCACTGGGCCCAGCTCTATGTATTCCAGGCTGCTTGACATCGCTAACTGTGTGCACATTCTGTAGCTGAGAAAAAGTGAAACATGGGCTGAGAGTCTTGAGTCTGTTCACTGTCGGCTGTGCACTAAACGTGTAGCTGCAGTTAAAAGTGTACGATCATAGTACACAAACGTCTGATTTGGGCTATTCAGGCTAATAAGAGAGCATCAAAAGGCAGCATTCAAGATCTGAAAATATACATGCAATTACACGGAAAACGCCAGAACTGTTACGGCACCTGCACGTTTTCCTACCTTGGCCAACTTAATACATCTGCAGTAACATAACCTTTCAAAAAATATCGGTGCTGCCAGCCGTTGTGCTTGTGATACCTAACAAAAAGTTGTGTAGAAATATCTTTCAATTTTTGTAAGGAATGCAAGAATTGTATGCTCAACCGGGAGATTGGTTTACTCAAACAACATTTTAATTTGGCTTTGGGATTTTTTTTTGTCCGTTTTCTCAGTTACCGAGTGATAAAACACTGTCTGCCATTGACATGAGCCCGCTCCTTTAGTTGGCTGATGAATGGGCGCATTTTTATATTATTAAGAGCTAATGTTGACAGTATTCGTTTATTGTACACGTATCCATTTAATTCCTTTTATGTAGTTCAGCATTCAGTCTTCGGAAACGGACGTTGTGGTCGTGTAGTCCGGGGTTCAAATCACCTATTGCAACCGACTTAGCCATGTTTTTCCGAGTGTCTCTGGACGGTACCTCTAATTTACCCACGGCAGCTCTCCTCCTTCAATCAGACGTATCGCTTAGGCTACTAAATTTTTGTTAAATAAACCATAAATAAAACATCCCCTGAAACAAAATAACCCATCGACAAACTGCCACTATAATTTCAGCCCTGTAACAAAAGCTTGTTTTGCTCGCCTAAGTACAAAGTAATACGATGGCTATCAGTGAAGGAATCATAATGTTAATACTTCGTTAATCAAGTTTTATAATTCAGCCTTACGGCACCACCTGTGAATGATATGTTACTGGTAGATATCAGAAAAATTGGCATAACAGTGTTTTTATTGCAATGTGAGACAATTAAACAAACCTGAAGAGATAAATTCACCATCTGAGGATGCAGCAGTCCGTATCTGCACGTGACAAGTAAACATGTCATTGGAGTGTAGCCTTAAAAGGTTAGAGATAATGCAGTAGTAAGAAATGCTACCACATGGGACTGCATGAAGTATTAGTGTTCCCTGCGCGGCTACAGACATCACTAAACATTGAAACGGATCCCGAACACAGTAGTAAATAATCATCTGCAGACAATTTTATGCATTCTGACTGATGAAATTTTTTTCCTTTGTTCACATGCTCTTATATATGCAGGTGCCCAACAGTTTTCGATTATGCTTTGTATTTATGAGTTGACATTCCGTGTAAAATTTGTTTCATTTTGGGCCCCAATCGGTCCAGAATTATCCTTATTTTATACGAAGTTCAAATTGATTTACCGCACTTCTTGTTAAAAACAGCTTATCGGACCAAAAATTGCTACCGAACATAAAACCTTTAAAATACTTACATATTACTTTTATAATAAAACCAGCTAGATGCACTAATTTCACAAATGTGTTTTGGTATGAAACTCTACATGTTTCGGACAGTTCCTTTGTCCATCATCAGGAATTCATTCACTGTACACTCAGCAGTGGTATATATCATATAGGTTTGTAGACAGTTTTCGAGCAGCAGGACCAGGATGGAACTGTATTGGCCTCAAATTCATATCGTGTTACACAAATTTCAGTCGAGTCGTATCTGAAATCGAAATAACTGCTTGGAGGTAACGTGAGAAATGTTGCTTAAATATTTAAATAAAGCGGCTCGTGAAAAGATGTCGTTACTTATAAAAGTATCAGCGTAAGCGTTACGTAAATTGTAAGCCGATTAACAGTCCTAGGATAGAAGGCAAAATTTATGCTTCCGCTCACAGATAATAGGCCGTATATAACCAAATTCGTAGATTATTGCGAAGGGCTTTCAAGATACAAACTCTGCAGTTCAGAAACAGAGCAACAGAAAATGCGCAAGCGGAAATTATTTCAAATCTCCCGTCGCTTCTGTGGTGTTATTAATAGCCTACTGCGTCTCCTTCGTGGCTAGCGACTGCCCGGTCGGTGCAGAAGTTCCTACTAGACCAGCGGTTCCGAGCTACTCCAATATCAGGACGACTCCGTCCTAACCTAAAAGGATGCACTTCTAGTTTACGTTAATTGAGAAAATGCACAACGACGTACGCCTAGAATATATATATATATATATATATACGTAAAAGTTAAATTTCACCACAGAACAGACCCCGAAGACCCTGAGGGGAAGTAGATGTATGGCTCTACTCTTCTTTCAACCTCGACGCTAGATGGGGTGGGTGGTCAACGCCACGCCCCGACCGCTTTACCCCCGGGAAAGACCCGGTACCCATTGTACAGGAGGCTGGGTGGCCCCAGGGCCGCTCTGGAGGGGTGCGGAAAATCCCGCCCCCCACCGGGATTCGATCCCCGGCCCGTCCAGCCCTTAGCGAGTCGCTATACCGACTGAGCTATCCCGGCCCCATATATATATATATATATATATATGTGTGTGTGTGTGTGTGTGTGCACAATCGCAAAACCGCTGTAAATGAATCCATATTTATTCGGCACTGCAAAACAAGAGGTTCACAGACGAAACAGAACACTGGTTGAAGGAGCCAATATTTATGAATTTCAGTGAATTATCTGGGTTCTTTGCGTAACTTGGCACCCATTCGGAATAGTTCCGCAGCCCCCAGGGTTGCGCTGTCCACGCCTTACCAATCACTGCTTAGACTTCCATTTGTAGAGCACCCGGTTGCAGTCCCTTCCGGACTACAAATTATCCTGACATTTACAGTTTCCCTCAGACGGAAAGTCTTGATAGATTTTTTTTCTTTCAAACAGGCCATTGGTGACTCCCTCTAAATACTTACCTGATTGACAGATATCATAATGATCATCTTCTTATTGGGATCTTATAGGTTAGAAAACCGTGTAGGTAGATTTGTCCTGAAGATGGAGGCAGTGTTTTTCTTCGAATCATTGGTAACTACGCCCAAGTTTGAACGGTTCCCGAAAGATCACAATACAAACCTTCACTACCTATAACAAGAGCTGATAGAGTTACAAGCTGTACGACAACTGCATGGTCTTTTCTTTCGAGCCGAATTTCATTGTTGGATTTATCTAGCTTTCCGGAATTTTCCAGTGACCTAACGCTGAAGGTGTGAAATGCTAATTTCAGTACATCAGATGCAATACAGAGAGTAAGGACAAGGAGACAGCGGAATGTAAGTTCCACTGTCAGTGTCTCAAGCTGAGCTGAGTACAAACTGAGGCCAGTTAGTCAGTTGTGCAACCTGATACATTCACTGTTAAATGCGTAAATAAAAACAGATGCCCAAGTACAAGACGCGTAACTAATTAACAGACAAACTAGCTAACTAACTAACTGACTGACTGATTTTCTGCTTGACTGTCTGAATGACAGGCTGACTAACTAACTAGCTGACTGACTGACTGCTTGAATGACTGACTGACTGACTGACTGCTTGAATGACTGACTGACTGACTAACTAACTAAATAACTCCATGGAGCAGAGTCCTCCTTGAGGAGCTAACAAGCTCGCAACTAGTCAAGAAATTCCCCCCATTTTATGAAATCCGTAGGTTCATTACCGCATTCACAAGAGCCCGCCACACGTACCTATTCTGAGCCAGATCAGTCAAGTCCATGCTCCCCCTCCCAATTCCTGAAGATCCATTTTAATATTATCCTCCCATCTATACATGGGTCTTCCAAGTGGTCTCTTTCACTCAGTTTTTCCCACCAAAATCCTCTTCAACGTACCACGTTTAAGACGCATGAGGGTAAAAATTACTAGACGAATACTGGCGTCGATCGCAGTGTGCGCCTAACTTAGACACCATCACAGTTAGGAACTTCAGTATTCCTGCCCCGAGCTCTTATTAATGAAGCCACTGGTTTGATTCTGAGCACAGAATTTGACCATCCTGGATGAAGTTCTTCGTAACTTCAGTCACTATTTTCAGATAATCCCTCGGATAAACTTAACACAGGCCAAGGTTACAGCGACATACTCGTACTGTCCGATTTGTGGGAGAGTTACCGACAGTTCGACTGTAAAATGTTTCTGCAGTTAAGCAAAGCATATGCATTGTACCAAACTGTCCTGCTTTTAATATTGGTAACTTTATGTAAGCAGGCTTTGATGTCAACAACTAGGAAATGAAATGAAACAGCTCTGGTACGAAATACAGGAAGAGCAATTCTTACGTCACTTTCATTTAAAATTCTTGTTTGTGTATGCATACGTAATAATCTCCTGTGACTATATTTAAATTAAAAGGTTAATTAGAGGCGTCACTGTATAACATTAACAACGAATCCATAAATAAATCGGAACTCGAATAAGAAATATGGGACTGGTAACTAGTATGTAGCAGTTTATTTGTTTCTTGGGTTTATTTCTCCAAGAGCATTTTTTTTGTTAGCTGTGTATTGCTATTTGCTTTATCTGATAAAACAAATCGGAAAAATATAAAATCAGCTGTGGATGAGTTACTGCTTTTTTTATACCACTGCATTTGGCACTTAGGAATGTTTGCTGACCAGATGAAAAGTTTTGGCGCACTCAGGGCCATCTTGAGGCCCGTCTTCTTAAGGGTTGGCAGAAACTGAAGTATCAGGAAATGTCCCATATTCAAGAAATATATAGATGCAACGAATTACGCGATAGCTGTGCTTCTGTTAAATGGCGAGTAATATGACAAGGAGTAAATTCAATATTTTTTTTACTCACACGTGTTTTTTGAGGGATATTTTTCAGTGATAAGCCAGATACTCTGGTAACGCCAGCTGTTTAAAAAAGGCTTACGGAAATGATATTCGGAGGAACTTGGAATCAACTATTCAACTTTTGGCAGGCGACTATATAATATAACATATAGGAAAATCATGAATGATAGCGACATAGAAACGTTGCAGATAGATCTGGACGAACTGAGGAAGTGGGCGGTAGAGAATGCGATGAAAATACTGTGCACAGGCCTTAATGTAAAGTGACCGTTATTCTTGTCAGATTTTAATAAAACTTGAATTTTTTCGTCATATTTTCTGAAGGTTCTCAAATAACAAATTTCATAAAAATCCTTTCAGCGGGAGCCGAGTAATTCAATGCGGACAGACAGACAGACATAACGAAGCTAAACAGTCGTTTTTCGCAATATTACGAATGCGTGTAAATACTGGCGATTATTTTGGGTACCACACAGAACCCTTAAATTATATATGTTAGCAGAAACCAGAAAATTTTAATGTTGAACCTGGCGGTACGTGTAGTAACCAGTGGACTTTAAAGGGTTAAGTGACGCCTACGTTCCTACCTTACACGTTCCCACGACCATATTCCAGGGAATTAGGACTTAGAAAGACAGTTTAATGAAAATCTGTCAATTTAAAAATTAGTGTTCTGTACAGTGGAAGACGTGATCTGACTACAATAAAATTGTCTTTCATTGTAACAGAGATAGAATAATCACCGTATTACAAATAAATTCGCGTTTAAGGAAATATTGTTACTTCTACTAATAAACAGTAGAAAAAGTATGTCCTTTACTCAATTAATCAAGGACCATTCTTGGAATTTTGCATAGGGATGTGGAGCTGTCAATCGCTCCTTTCTTAGCCTTTATTACTGGATAGAATTGAGCAATTAGCAGAGCCCGTCGTCTTTACTCCCGAACAAAGAGCAAGTTTTAGACATTTGATAGGCCACTGAAGGGACTGCATTCCTTCGCTGTAGAGGGGAGAATAAAAGCATATATGTAGACTTATGATTCTCCAGTCATCTTGTGATTTCGCCGTTTGAGCTGTCCAGTTCGCCGATAACGAACTGTTCTGATGACATAAACGATTTTGTTGAGAAGTGTACATGACGATAAATGAAGGAGAAACAGAGGAACATGTTCACGCCGTAGTTCATTTCGATAGTCAAGAGAGAGTTTGTTTGTTTCTTGATAAAATGTTCTTATAAAGTGTACCACAGTAAACATGCCATGTCGTACACGTAACTAGTAAGTGCGGTCGTTATTAGCACTGAGACAGAATTATAACCTTTGTGAAAACAGGAAGCAGAAATTGTTTGGCACCAAGCAGCGAGTCTTTGAGAAGCTGTGTTTGTCAATAAATTTTCTGATTTTGAATAATCTGATAGTCGACTGTATTTTGGGTCGGTTTATTACAGTACACTGCATTAGGCCTTATTTATTTGTACTTTTTGTAATATTATAATCCCGTATACTCTTAGGTTTTCGAGTAGGGTTTCCCTTCAGATTTTCCACCACAATACGTACAAATCCTTCAGCTACCGCATGCCTGCTGTACTTCCAGCTAAGAACCCTTTCTCACACATCCTTAAGCCATTTTCTCATGTTCATCTTCCAAAGTCATAACTAAGCTATATTAATACAGGTGTTACCTCGTAGTCACCACTTTAATGAATGAAGGAGAGAAAGGCCTTATACGTATGTTAGAAGGAGAAAATATAAAAAGGGAAAGTCATGGGAGAAGTGACACATCGTTTCTTTGGGAGGGAGAGAACGGAAAGAGAGTTATTTTGGTAGAACGTTTCTATGTTTTACCCTGTCGTCCTTCTGACAGGAGTGGTTTGTAAATGAAAAAGTTAAAATGGTGAGACGTAGAGGCTTTAGACAAGGGACCCCTTTTGAACTGCTATTTAATAATAAAATGCAAAATTTTATATTATGTCGTGATTTATAGTGCAAGGGATTTAATTTTGATGGTTTAATTGGGGCAGGGGCAAGCGGCAACCCGGAACTTGGGGAACCACGTTTATATTTTCTTGAAGACAGAGGTAACCAAGAAGACCTGTGGTAAGACGGCCGGTAATAGGACCTTCTGGATGCATTCTGTCTCCAAGCCCGCACGCCGGAAACAAAAAATGGAAATACCCTGCTTTTCCCAAACATGTAAGCTGTCTCTTTATTAAACATTCAAGTCGCATGTCAGAAACATGGCGCCAATAATTTTAGTTACAGGGTGCTGATAAGTCCTTAGCCCGACCAGGAAAGAAACAAGTTACAGCAACAGAAGATTTTGAGTTTCATATCTCGTATTTATAATCATAATTGGAGAAATATTAGTATTATTTATATACACAACAAAACTGGAACCAAACGAAATATTCTCACCATCAAACAAAATACATCGGGAAGTAGGTCGGGCTAAGGACTTATCAGCACCCCGGTATATATCAGACAACATGATGTTAGTTACACCATGTTTTCCATCTGCCCCAATCTTCATCCTCTCTCTCGGCAATCGTTAGGTATTCCGAAACTCCTTTACCGTGAGTGAAGAGCACTGCACACAGAGGATTTTAAATGATGTGGTCAACTTATCGTCATTGTTGTGTAGAAAGATACTTGTTCCGAGTTCTGGTGCTTTACCTTACCAGGAGGTAATTCTGCAGGAAGGTCTCGGGATATATTTATTTCTTGTAGGTAACAATATTTCGATGTAAATATGTTTCATGGTCGATATTACTAAACTGATATTTGAAGTACAATTTTCAAACTAGCTTACTGACATGACTTTTGGTGGTTTCCATACCAACGAGTCTATGCAGATTGGCGTTATCCTTGAGAGTTCAGAAACAATTAGCAACTTCAACAACAAAACTGGAGTTTGCTGAAAAGTGTTGGGTTGCATACCATCAGGTGAAACTGCGTACCTCAATATTGATCAGATTGTCGATTTATAGATCGTTAAGGCCGGGCGACGTCGATGAAAGGGTTAAGTTGTCGCGGTGCAGGCCACAAAAGCATATGGTGAGTGGAGCTAGGGTCCTATCATTCCCACCGTTTGCATTTGTCGGTAGTGAGTTGTCAAATTCAAGCCGCGGCGGCTTTACTACCGGAGAAAGGGCCCCCGAGTGCATTCATGGGAGAGGACAGAGCTGCCTGGGAGATGTAGGTAATGTTCTGGTTGAGGCATGCCCCAGTGGGCTTTTAACGATTTTCCTGACTATGTGTGTATTACTGTGGCAGTGACACCGTCCTTTTTTTGAAAATAATACTTGTGAACCAGGAGTAAAACTCACTAGGTACCCTAGGCAGTCACCTCGAGCAGCAAAATGCTGGAGGGGGGGCACGAATCAGGAAGCAGAAATAGAGTACTTTTATGACTGCATTTCACAACAGTGAGAAGCGCGTAGGCCATTACCGAAACTGCACATTTTAATTGTGGAGTCACAGGGTACAAGGTTGGCTGTGGATAAGGGACAGCGAGAAATATCTGCGCCTAGGACGGCAAAGACATTTGGGCCGTTCCTGGGGTGAACATTTATTGACGGCGATCTTAATTCTCCAACTTCTGAACCAGGGTTCCAGCATCTTCAGATAATTGTTTGACTTTCTTGTAGTTTATTTCAAGCTGCCTGAACAAACCGTGACTTCCATGTATGTAGCATATATTGACACTGCCATATTTTTGTATTTTATGCAGTTTATAGTTAATTTTTATAAATGTTGAAAAATATAGGCCCTAACAGGCTATACCTGGCGGGAAGGGGGGGGGGTGGTTCCTGCCGGAACAACATGTCTTCTGGACTCAGAATTTGATCCAACTAGTGTGAAGGGTCTGTTATTAAGTTGACAGGGTAGTGCACGTAAAAACTGATCAATAATTGCGGTTTTTGTAAGTTTTGAAATGAGTATAGTTAGCCATACTTTATCGGAAACATCTCAGAGTCCAAAAAACAGCGAATGTCCTTTTATTATTGGTGAATCTGTAGGCAGTGCGTTCTACGAAACGTAAGATTGCGCGTGTTGTTAGAGTGACCTTTCTTAAAGCCGTGATGGACCTCTAGGGTTATCCTTAATTCCTTTCATTTAAAATTCAGTGGTTTCAGTAATGTTCGTTCAGAGAGTTGAACCACAATTTACTAAATAATTGTTCTGTAATTTTCAGTCGGTACATTACTTTTTATGGGGCGCGCGGTGGCGTAGTGGTTAAGGCACTACGCTACAAACCGGCAGGTCGCGGGTTCGATTCCCGATGGTGTCATTGGAATTTTTCAGGAAGATGTACATGTGAAATTAAATCCAGAATTGCCATGGCAAAAGTTGCATTCAGCAAGAAGAAGATTCTTTTTACCAGCAAATTGGACTTAAATTTGAGGAAGAAACTAATAAAATGCTACATTTGGAGCATGGCTTTGTATGGT
>JGI20166J26741_11709251_pt1 | contig 10785 bp, 6 predicted proteins | sample TergutCu122P5_FD_26741 | JGI IMG/M metagenome (IMG submission 26741) | reverse complement strand
ACATTCAAATAATCATCGGCGGAAGCTATTTTGGGGGAGCCGACCGCCTGGTAAATGTCATACCTGGCAAAAAGCCCAACAAAGCTGTTTTTCTGCGGGACAAGCGGGTGCGCGGGATCGGGTATCAGCGCGCCTTGCGGAATGCCGTATACTTTCGTGCCGCCGCCGTACTGTTCGGCGGAAAGCTTTAATCCGGGACCCATCTTGTTTTTAATGTTCGGTGCGTATTTGTCAATTAAGTCAGTTAAGTCTACGGCTTGATTAGACGCTATAATATCTTTCAGCTTGTGATCGGAGTTATCCTGATAAATATCGGGAAGGCTTTTAGAGGCTGCCATAACCTGAAATTTCGTAGGATCCCCATTAACCCATGAAATGGTTACGCCCGTTTCTTTGGTAATCTGATCCAGCACTGCGTTGTGGGTAACGCCGTCCGGATACAAGGTGGCGCCCGCAGGCATAATTTGAAAGGTGACAGGCGACATGTCGTCAGCGGCGCTGGCGTTTGAAGTCGCATCCGCGCCCGCCGTCGCTTGAGATTCAGCCGCCGGCGTTGAAGTACCCGCTGCCTGTTGATTTGTTGCGCCCTGGCACGCTGAAATGACAATCAATATAGCTGCCAGCAGAAGAGCCGGAATTACTTTTGCTAATTTCATAAATTCATCTCCTTATTTTTTATTGTAAGCAACGGCCATCACCCTTTGACCGCGCCTAACATCAGGCCTTTCGTAAAATATCTCTGTAAAAACGGGTATACGAGCATAATAGGCAGAACAGTGATGATTGTAATCGTATTCTGTACGGAGACGACGCTGATTTGCGCCGCTTTTGAGGAATCCGACGTTAAGTTCCCCGCTTTCATTTGCGTGACGATCGCTTGCGCCTGGTTCAGGTAATGAAACAAAATAAGCTGCAATGTCTGGAGTTTTGTGTTGCTGACCAACAGATAATTGTCCATATATGTATTCCAAGATCCGACAAACTGATAAATCGCCACGGTAGCTACTATTGGGGTAATCAGCGGGAAGATTATCCTGAAAAAGATGGTAAAAAAACCGGCGCCGTCAATAGAAGCGGATTCTTCAAGCGAGTCGGGGATAGATTCGATAAATGTTTTTATCAGTATCATATAGTAAGCATTCAGGCAATACGGTAAAACATACAGCAGGAAATTATTATCCAGATGATACATTCTCATAGTCAAATACCAGGGTATCAGACCGGCGCCCACGTACATGGTTATAATCGTGAATCTGTAGACTATTCTTCTTCCCAGCATATCCTTTTGCGTAATCAGGTACGCAAACATAGAGGTCATAACGCAAACCAAAAGTGTTGTGGCAACGCTTCTGCAAATGGATATGATGAACGCGTTCGGAATATCAGTGCCCGCAAACAGCTGGGAATATGTAACAAAAACAACATGCTCAGGCCACAATAACACCCCCTTATTAGCCTCGTTCGAACTGACAATAGAGTTGATAAAGACATAATAGAACGGATAAATACATATAAACATAATCAGCGTAAGTATAAAATAGTTTATGTATGAAAAAATACGCTCGCCAAGAGACTGTTTAATAGCGTTTTTAGACTTGTGCATAAAAACACCCTAACGAATAGTTTTCAAACAATACTTTCCCCTCTTATCGCTCTTGCAAGGCTATTGACAGAAAATAATAAGAGGATGCTTACAAATGTCTTCGCGATTCCGAAGGCAATCGAATAAGAATATCTCCCGGCAATAATGCCCAGTTGATATGTGTACAAATCCAGAGAGGTAATTTTATCCGATACCAATGAATTATAAAAAACAAAGTACTGATCAAACCCGTTACTTAATATAAGGCTTACCGCCAGTAAAAACAATACCAAAAATGTGGGCAATATGCCCGGGATAGTGATATGCCGTATCGCTTGCAGTTTGTTCGCGCCATCTATCGTAACCGCTTCATACAGGCCCGGATCGATGCCGGCTATCGCGGCCAGGTAAATGATGGAAGACCATCCCATGCCTTTCCATACGCCTAAGAAAGTCTGGAAAACCCAAACACGATCCACATTGCCTAACAGGCCGATATCCGGCGGGGTCCCCCCAAATGCCTTGATCACTGTCGACACCAGGCCCGTATAGGAAAAAACGGATGTGGCAATACCGAATACAACAATCCAACTGATAAAATTGGGAAATGTGCTGGTTACCTGAATCAGCTTCTTAAATGTCAGGTTTTTGACTTCCGAGAGCAGTATGGCCAGCAATACCGGCAAAGGCGAGACCAGTAACGAAAGGCCTCCCATGGCTAGCGTATTTCCTAAAACCCGTATAAGGTCTTCTTTTTCTTTCCATATCTCGGCAAAATTAGCCAAGCCGACAAACTGCTGATTGGCCAAGGCCGAACCCAAGGTGGGGCGAAAATCATAGAACGCGTATATCCACCCAAAGAGAGGCACATAATTAAACGCTATTACAAAGATAAGAAAAGGAATTGAAAGCAATAAAAATTTTATTCCCCGCTTTTTTTTGTAGCTGCCGAATGACATGCCTGTTCAATCTTACCTCCCCTTCTGAGCTTATTAGCTTAAGCCCGCTCATCCTGATTAACCATCATTTTAAACAATTGAGCTGCAAAAGTAATAATACCTAAATTAAAACTTGCTGTCAAGGATGGCGTGTTTCGAAGACTGTAGACAATACTTTATACATTGTTTTCCGCCGTTCCTTTTTTTGGTATAGCTATTGTAACCTCACACCCGCCCATTAGGCCGCGTTGAACTTTAACGCCGCTATCGCCGCCAAACCGCAGCATCAAACGGCGGGAGATATTAAGCAATGCTGTGGTTTCAATATTCGCGCTGTTATCCTTCAATGCGTTCTGTATCGCCAGCAATGTTTCGGATTGAAAATTCTCCCCGTTATCCTCTATTATAATGCTTAAAACATCCTGCCCATTGTGAAAACGAACCGTCAGCAGCCCGTCTGATACTTTATCCTCAAGGCCGTGTGTAAACGCGTTTTCTAAGATTGGCTGCATGATAAGCCGGGGTACGGGAATCTTGCGGCAATCCTCCGGTAAATCTTCGAAAATCACATTTATGCGCCCCGCAAAACGGGAGGATTGAATTTTACAATAGCCGCGGGCATGTTCCGCTTCCAGGAATAAAAAGACGTCATCTGAAGCGTTGCGTGTGATATATTGAAAATAGTCGCCTAACAATTTCGTGAAGGATTCCAGATCGTCGTATTCTTCCATACGTATCATTGTGTTTAAAGTCAGGAAGCTGTTATATAGAAAATGTGGATTTATCTGTGCCTGCAGCTGTTTTAATTCGGCTGTTTGCCTTAGAATAGCGTTTTGGTATACTTTATGCATAAGCCTGTAGGAATAAGCGGAAAAAGCCGCTATGATTATAATTACCAAGAGCGTGAACACCCAAAACATAATCTGGTACTTGCCAAGCGGCTTAAAAACCTGATCTTCTGAAATGCCTTTAATGATTGACACGCCAAGTTCATTAGAGGCGCTGGATACAAGCAGATAACGTTTCCCGTCAACTCGATATACCTGCTCCCTCTGTAAACCAGCCGATGGTTTTATAAAAGAATCAGGCAATATTTTCACTGCGCCGCTTGCAAGTATTCTATTGCTCCTATCGTCATACAGGAAGCAAACGCCGCCGTCCTCAGCGTTCATTTGATGTAAAGCGTCAGCCAGTTCGGTGATCGACAGTTCGATTAAGATAATAAACAACGGGGCTTTCCCCGTTGCAAGTGAGGAAAACGGATGGGCGATACCCAGCGCCAACCCTCCGCTTAACATGAAAAGCTGTGAATTATTTGCTGTCAGCGTTTCTGTCAGATTGACATATTCCGTTTGGTCTATGCTGTTTATGATATGCCTGTGCCCGTTATAAGCGGATACTATTCGGGATATTTGAGGGATTATAACGCTGACGTCCTGGATATACCTGCTGTTGTCCCTGATTGAAGTCAGACGCGCCTGCAGCCTCCGGATTGAAAACATTTTATCGATTTCATTCATACGGCTTCCCGCAGCCGCAAGCAGATTCAGATCGTCATCGTTAATCAGTTCGCTGGCCATTAAACGCATCCGGTTTATTTCGAGTACAAAATTATTCAGGAAATAATCCGTTTGATAAGACATGGAGCCTATAATATTGTTGCGGACAACATTGCCGCCCCATTGAAAAAAGGCGTATCCAAACATATATATGGGAATAAGGATGATAAAATATAAAGCCAGCAGCCTGGTAAAGATTGTCTTGCGCCAATAGGGATAAAAAACACGCATTATTTCCGCCTGCCCGATATTATGGTTTTTCTATTTGCCCAGCAGATCATTTATTTCCTTTGTCATGTCATTTCCGCCAAGGTTTCCCCAATCTGTTACAAATTTATCAAAGTTGTCCAGGGGTTCCCCCATAATGATTTTAATAAACGTTTCATTCTGCATTTTATTCAATGTGGGATATTTATCAACCATAGCGGGCGTATCGGCGCCTTTTGACACGTTAACGGCAATACGGCCATTTTTAACATATTCGTTTTGAATGATCCAATTAGCCCCGTTGGGCCCGTAGAAAAAATAATCGCCATATCCGCTTGTGTCTCCGTCGATCCATTTTTTAGCGTTTGCATATGCGTCTTTAAAATACGGTTTTATATTCAAAGCGTCGCCGGGATTGCCCAAGGCTTTAATAATTGCGTTCGTTTCGGTAAATTCACGGCCGGGGGGTTCCATCGCCAGGGGGTGCAGCTTATAAATATCGATATCCCCGCTGATATCAAAAGTTTTTAAGTCTTCCTCGCTTGCGTTTACGCCCGCCTTAACCAGGAATAAATTAACCATTTTCAATATGGCTTCGGGATACTTGCAGTTTTTACTGACCATGAAGTATCTCGGGATCGGCCATGGCACGCTGTTCTTCACGGGCGCTTCATCCGCGGGCGGGATTGGGTACGGGCGCCACACATTGTTCCTGTCAGCGTTAACCATCCCCTGAAACGGCTGGTAACAAAGCCAATTCAGGCCGAAAGTCATGCCTATTTTATTGTTGTTCATGTCCTCAAACAGGTTGTTTATGTCTTTAACGCCGAATTCCTTATCAATTAAACCGTTTTTATACATATCCCGCAGGGCCGCCAGCGCGTTTTTTGCTTCCGGCTGAACCGCTCCGTAAATGTATTGACCGGAAGGGCCTTGAATCCACATGCCGTCCAGGAATGCGTGGTACCCCAGCGCAAAGCCCTTAATCTCCCCGGCCGATCCGGCCAGCGTATTCTGAATGCCCAAACCGAAGGTATCAGGCTTGCCGTTGCCGTCCGGATCGTTTTTTGTAAAAGCCTCCGCTATCGCTAATACGTCGTTCATGGTCGCCGGAACTGCCAGGTTCAATTTTTTCATCCAATCATCGCGTATCCAAAGCAGGCTGGAAAGTATGCCCGGGGTGGTTGTCGTGTCGGGGATTGCGTAAAGCTTCCCGTTAAATGTGCAGGCTTGCAGGCCTTCCGGGAAATAATCCTGATGTGACTTGAAATCAGCGCCGGCATAATGATTGTACGCATCGTCCAAAGGCGTTATCAAGCCGGAAGAATAGCAGTCGACCAAGGCGTTGTAATCATTGTCCGCGGTGGCGAAAAAGTCCGGAATATCGCCTGAACCTATCGCTAGATCTAGCTTTTGTTTGTATTGGGAAACATCTGTGGACCAAAGCGTCTTCAACTTAATACCGAGAGTGTTTTCTATTTCCCGTGTCCAAACATTGTCTTCATATGTATCGCCCTCAAAAAATTTTTGATTGGCCTCTGTCTTAATCACGCGGGTGAGCGTGATTGAGGGGTCATATTTTTCCAACGGGCCATATGCCCCTGGTTTTGTTTCGGATATACCGGCAGGCGTTTCCGGAGGCGCGTTTTCGGGAACAGTTCCGGCGCAGCCGCTTAGCAAAATACATATCAGGGCAGACAGCCCAAAGGCTGTTCTTCGTTCCATGAGGTAAAACCTCCTACTTTACTTTGCCAAATCTTTATATTCCTGCGGCGTCATATTGGTTTGCCTTTTAAAGAAACGCGCGAAGTTTTTTGACGATTCGTATCCGACAGCTTCGGCGACTTCATGAATCTTCATATCTGTTCCCAATAATTCTTTTGCCTTTCGCAATCTGGCATCATTTATAAATTCCGACAGGTTTAAGTTTGTTAACCGTTTGAACAGCCGTGACAGATACGAGGGATTAAAATGGGCATACTCGGACAGCTTGATCAAAGATAAATCCTTGTCTATATTTTGCTGAATAAAGCCTTCCAGCCGTTTAATCACATTTGCGTACCCCTGAGGATCTTCCTTTTCGGCCATAGTATAAATAAAACCTTCTGCATTATTTGCCCAGCGCTCAAAAAAGATCAGGAGCCGGTCGTATACAGCCGGTACTTCCTGCCATGCCGCCGGTTCGCAGCTTACCGCAAAAGAAATGGAGACCCCCATGGAATCCTTGCACACCGACTGAACGGTTTCCAAAACGCCTGATATGAAAACGGACGTATCATGCCAAACATCCGGATCCCAGCCGCTTTTATCCTGTTTATTTGGCTGTATAAACCATATTAAGCCATTTCTTTCATAAGTTATTTGAACCTGCCGGATCTGGCCGGCAAAGTATTCCTGGCATATCGTCCTTATACCGTATATCAGTTTCATTTTTTCCGAATAATCCCTGTCTTCCATTGACATGTCCGTCTGGCCCAAAAGCAGCAGCACGGGAAGCGTCGCGTCCAGAGGAATGCCGTACTCGTCAAATTGGCCCTGGTTGATTTCGTTTTGCGTTGTCTGCCTTGTAAGTATCGAAGACAGGTAATCCTTTTGAATAAACGCGCGGTTAAACGTTATTTCGTCGCGTGCTTTTAGCATTATATCCGCAGTGCGGGCGCCTTTTTCTATATCCGTGATTATTTCACGCACACGCGCGATAATCTTATCATACCCCTCAGATTTCAGCAGATAGCTGACGCCGGTATATTGCACTGCTTGATATATGTAATCAAACTGGCTGTATCCCGTTAATATCAGTATCCGGCATTGCGGCCACATACCTTTCATGAGATGGAGAAGCTGCATGCCGTCCATGCCCGGCATGCGGATATCCGTCACCGTGATATCAATTCGGGCTGTTTTGAGCAGCGCAAGGGCCTCTTTGGCGGAGTATGCCTTATATATGTCCAATTCCAAGTCCTTTGTATTTTGCAATACCTCATAGATACCGTCCGCTATCAGGCGCTCGTCGTCCACAATCAAGAGCCTGTGCATAAAAGCCCCCCTCCTCCATTAACTGTTAACTAATTATAGTAAAATTGGAGATAAAAAACATGAAGAAATAAAAAAGTAAAAAACTGCGCCTTATGTAAAGAAAAGCGACCGTTGATTATTGCAATAGTCAATAATTGGGAGTATTAATCAATATATGGGTATTTTCTAACTTATATTTAATTTTTATAATAGATATGACATGAATACCCAATTTAAAACTAGGCGCAGGATATTTCCAATGAGTAAGAGGGGGTCGGTAAAATGCCTTGATAACTTGACAACCTTGAAGATAATGTTGTGCGGTATTATACAAGGGGGAGTAAAAATGTTAAAGAAATTCGTGGCCGGCATAGTTACGTTATCAATGATTATAACGTCTGTAACCTCCTATGCGGCGTCTATGCCTTCCAGCGGCAGTACCATGATTCAGCCAAACAAACTTACTGTCAAATGGGACGGCGGCGGCCGCGATCCGGTCACAATTGATACGTTCCGCTTTTTCGGCTACAATGTAGCGCAGCTTAGAACCATGGTAAGCGTTTTAGGCGGAACAGTCATACAACTATCAGACAAAACATATCAGATAACGGTTAGCGGCAGCCAGGTGGATTTTACGCCTATAGGATTCAAGAACGCCGGGATGACAAATTACATAATAAATAATACAAAAATACGGGATAACTCCGGCGCATTGGTTACCCCGAGCGAACCGGGCTGGGTTTATTTGACGCAATATGACTACAATTGGGCGAGCATCCGTGACGTAGCCGCGGCCCTTGGCATTGAAATAAGCGATGTAAAAGACGACCCTGCGAATGGGACAACCGTTGTAACGGTTAAACGGGCGCAGGCGGCTCCGGCTCCCACGGCGACCCCAACACCCACGGCGATCCCAAAACTCACGGCGACTCCGACGCCTTCGCCGGTTCCCGCAACAGGCACAGGTTCATGGAGCGCTCCGTTAGCGCCCGGCAGCGGAGGCAGCGTTAATACATATAACCTGGTAACTCCGGCTCCGCAATCCAGGCAAACCTATAAAAACCTTTATACGGCATTACAAGGCGAGACAAACGCATACGCCAAATACATGGCATATGCGGACAGGGCCAAAGCGGACGGATATTCGGCGATAGCCAATTTATTTGCCGTGACGGCGGACGCTGAAAAATTGCACGGCGATAATGAATGGATCCTGCTCCAGAATATGGGCGCCACGGACAGGCCAACAGCGGCTCCGCCGACAGTTGGCTCCACAGAGCAGAACCTGCAGGATTGCATTAGCGGCGAATCGTATGAATATACGCAAATGTACCCCGGCTTCAGCACAATCGCAACTAACGAAGGATTGACGGATGCGGCCCGGATTTTCCGCAGGACAGGAGAGGCGGAACAGGTTCACTGGACCAATTACACAGACGCGTATAACAACATAAGCAACGCGGATTATTTAAGCAAATATTCCGTATTATACCGCTGCCCGGTATGCGGCGCCATATTCGCGACCGCGGACATGCCCGCGGCTACATGCCCGGTATGCGGCACAGCCGTTAATAAGTTCCTCAAGTATGCCGGCGGCGCGAGCCAAGACAGCCTGACTTACGCAAACATTTACACAGCCCTGCAGGGCGAAACAAACGCCAACGTGAAATACCTGGCATTTGCCGCCCAGGCTAAATTGGAAGGCTATGACGCGATAGCGAACTTATTCGCCGCAACGGCGGACGCCGAACGGCTGCACGGGGACGAAGAATGGCTATTGCTGCAAAACATGGGCGCGACGGAAAGGCCGACGGCGGAAACGCCGACAGTCGGATCTACCGCGGATAATTTGCAAGCGTGTATCTCCGGGGAAACTTATGAGTACACGACAATGTACCCGAATTTCGCCGCGACAGCTACTAACGAAGGGTTTACTGAAGCCGCGTTTGTCCTGGATCGGACCGGCAAGGCCGAACAGGTGCATAACACAAATTATACGGACGCGCTGGCGAATTTAAATAACACGGCCTATTTAAGCAAGTATTTGGCTTTGTATCGCTGCCCGGCGTGCGGCGCGGTTTACGCGACTGTAGATATTGATAACATAACAACCACTTGCCCGGTTTGTGAGACAAAAATTACACAATACCTTAAATATATCAGGCCGGTAAATACGGCCAGCCAGAGTTCCGCCACTTACGCCAATCTTTATTCGGCGCTGCAGGGTGAAACTAACGCCAACGCGAAATACCAGGCTTTTGCGGATCAAGCCAAATTGGAAGGGTATGACGCGGTAGCCAATATGTTCGCCGTAACGGCAGACGCCGAAAAAAGGCACGCGGACGCCGAATGGACGCTGCTTCAAAACATGGGCGCGACGGAAAGGTCTACGCCGCAAGCGCTCGAAATAGTCGTCGGCAGCACTGTGGAGAACCTGCAGAATTGCATAGCCGGGGAAACCTATGAATACACGTCGATGTATCCGGATTTTACCGCCACGGCCACGAGCGAGGGATACACGGACGCGGCGCGCATACTTAAACGCACGGGCGAGGCAGAACAGGTACATGCCAAAAACTACGAAGACGCGCTGGCGAACTTAAACAACGCGGACTATCTTAGCAAATATTTGATCCTGTACCGCTGCCCGATATGCGGCGGGGTATTCGCCGTCATTGACATCACAACCAGCGGGGCGACCGCTTGCCCGGTTTGCAACGCCCCGGTCGATAATTTCCTGCTATACAACAAGCAGGTAAACAGCAAGACAAAGACTTACGCCAACCTTTACACGGCATTGCAGGGCGAGACAAACGCCAACGCGAAATACCTGGCTTTTGCCGCCAAGGCAAAAGAGGAAGGGTATGCGGCGATAGCCGCGCTGTTCGCCGCGACGGCTGACGCGGAAAAGATACACGCGGATAACGAATGGATACTTCTGAAGAACATGGGCGCGACCGTAAGGCCCACAGCTGACCCGCAGAACGTCGGGAGCACAGCGCAAAACCTGCAAAGCTGCATAGACGGGGAAACATATGAATCCACAACGATGTACCCTGATTTCAAAGCGGCGGCGACCGCCGAAGGCTTTAACGACGCGGCGAAGATTTTAGGCCGCACAGGCGAAGCGGAGCAAATACACGGTAATAACTATAAAGACGCTTTGGCGAATTTGAATAACGCCGGCTATTTAAGCAGGTACTTGGATCTGTACCGCTGCCAGGTATGCGGATCGATATTTGCCGCGGTTAATCTCCCGGATTCCAAATGTCCTGTGTGCGGCGTTTCAAACAATACTTATATACATTATAAAAGGTAGCAAAAACGGATAATTATACGCTAATCGCGTATAATTATCCGTTTTGAACGTTATCCGCGAATGCTAATAACACTAACGCGGGCGAATACCCGCAACCCAAGGGAGCAACCCCTTAAAACCTTTACTCACAGAGAACACAGAGATAACAGAGGACACAGAGGGAAA
>JGI20166J26741_11709029_pt1 | contig 10788 bp, 1 predicted proteins | sample TergutCu122P5_FD_26741 | JGI IMG/M metagenome (IMG submission 26741) | reverse complement strand
GCGCGGACGCCGCGGGGGTCATACGTATCGGTGAGGAAATGGTTCTTGTCATACGTGAATTTGGTTACGCCGCCGGTGATATCCGTAACCGCGGCCAGGTTCCCCGCGCCGTCGTAACTGTACGCGGCGGAACTGCCCGAAGGGCCGGTGATTTTGGTTATCCGGTTTTGCGCGTCCCGCGCGAAGACGATGGATTTTCCGTCGGAATGGGTGATGCCGCCGCTGTTTATCGTTATGACGTTTCCCTGCGTATCCGTTATGCTGCGCACGCCGTCCGCCGCGCCGATGATATAGACCGTGCCGTCCTCCGCCGTCAGCTTGTAGGCGGTTGGCTTATACGTATTAAGCCAGGAATCCAGCAGCGCGCCGCCGGTATAAAGCAAATCCGCGCTGTCCCCCACGGGCTCCAGTTTGGACGTTGTGCCGGCCTTTGCCGTGTAGGACACGGATATGCCGTAGCTGAACGGGTACAGGTCCTGGGTGGCGGGGTTGAGTTTCATGGCGAATTTGTCTGTCTTGCCGTTTCCCCAGTCAACCGAGACTTCGTGGGCCTTGTCCTCTGTCCAGTAATACTGCGTGATTATGCCAAACGGGCCGCCGGGCCGGGATTCATAGTTCCAGTATTCCCCGGGGGCGCAGCTTACGGAAAGCTTGACGTTTGAGAGCGACAACTGCCAGCCGTACCCGAAATCGCCGGATTTGGCCCTGTTCCTGCTGTCATACGTCCGGGTGACGCTTAGCGGGAAACCGCGCATGGGGATGTTCATATCGGTAAAATCCATTGAGAAATTGCCGATTTTCATGCCGCCTTCCACGGAAACGGTGACGCCGGAGCTGACGCTCGTCCGCGCGCCGTACCCGGTCAGCTTTATGTCGTAGTAGCCGTTTTCCAGAGCCGTCGTGTCAAATACCGCGATTTTTCCGTCGACAGGCTCCAGGCCCTCGGCCAGCGTCACATAATCGCCGGTGCCGGCGGGGGCGTATTGGAGCGTATACCGGACCAGGCCGTTATCGGTAACAAAACCGGTTATATCGGCCGGCGCGGTCAGAACGTCTCCGTCTTTCGGGCTTGTGATTCCCACGTCGGGGCGCTTGTTATCGGACGGGTCTATCGCCCGGAGCTGGCCTTGCAGGGCGCTTTCTTTGCCCGCGGAATCGCGTATGCTTGCCGTCACCGTGTAAACGCCGGGTTTATCCGGTGTAAAGCTTGCCTTGCCGTCCTTGCCGGCGGCGATTTCCGCGCCGTTTACTTTGATGACAAGCGTCGAAAGGTCATATCCGGCCCCCGCGATAACCTGGACGGGCACGGCGGTGTTGATGAACGCGTAGTCCGTGCCGTTGTTGACGACCAATTCCAGATAGTCCGGCGGCACGCTTTTGCCCACTGTGACATAGATGGTTACCATTGAGCCGCCGCCGAAGGTGTTCTTCGCCGTCAGGCGCAGCGCGTATACCCCTTCCGGCAGGGCGTTCGTGTCCCAATCATAGATATCCGCGCCGTCAACCGCTTTGTTCCCCGTGGCGGCGACGGTGAAATTGGCGTCGCCGGCGGCTTTTATCGCCAGTTCGTAAGAGGCCACGCCGCGCGCGTCGGAGATAACCGCGCTGACCGGCACGGCGCCGCGCACCGTATCGCCGTGTTCCGGGTTCACAAATTTGATATACGGCGGGTCGTTCCGGTTTTGGACCGACACGTTGATTTCCGTAAAAGCGCTGCCGTTCGCGCCGTAACCGGTCAGCCTGATTTTGTAAACGCCGTCCGGCAGGAACGTCGTGTCAAGCGTACCTATCTTCGCGTTGTCCACCGGGTTTATGCCCTCGGCCAGCGTCGTGTAGGTATCGCTGTTTGCCGGGGCGTATGCTAGCGTGTAGCGCGCGAGCCCGTCCTCCGTGACGGTGCCGGTTATGTCGGTGGGGGAGGTGAGGGCCGCGCCGTTTACGGGCGTTTTGATTTCTACCTTGGGGATTCTGTCGTCCTTCGGGTCTATCACGCGTATTTCGGTCGTCAGAACGGTCTGGTTACCCGCGATATCCGGCACGGCCGCCGAAATTTCATAAACGCCCGGCGTATCGGGCGCAAAATCCGCGTAGCCGTTGCCGTCGTTTGGAACCGCGTTTCCGTTGACCTTTATAACCGCGGCCGCCAGCACATAATTATCGCTGGCGATGATACGTATGGGCACCGTGGCCAGCATATCGGCGTAGTACAGCCCGTTGTTGACGAGCAGCCGGATATCCCCGGCCTCCTTGCCGCCGTTGCCGCCGTTATCCGCGATAACATTGATTATCAGCCAGGCGTAGCTGCCGTCCGTGTTTTCCGCCGTAAGCCGCAGGGCGTACACGCCGTTCGGCGCGTCCGGCGTGTTCCAGTTGTATATCACCTTGCCGTCGGCTTCGCCGCTTCCCTGGGCTACCGGGGTGAAATCGGCGGCGTCATTGGCTTTTATGGCCAGCTCGTAGGAGGCGATGCCTATGTCGTCGCGGATATTCACCCGGACGGGCACGTTTCCGCTAACGGTATCGGCGTGTTGCGGGGTGACAAACTCCAGCCTGGGCGCGTGGCTGTCCCTGTTATTGACATATACGGCTATCTGTACATAGCTGGTGTTGCCGGCCGCGTCCGCCGCGGAAAGCTCCAGCTTGTACACGCCGTCGACGCCCGCCGTGGTGTCCCACGACGCCAGAACCGCCGCCTCCGCGTTGCTCTTCCCGTTCGCCAGCACGGTCTCGCCGCCGTCCGGGGCAATCAGCTTCAGCTGATACGACGCCAGCGCGGTTTCGTCCTTCGCGGTGCCGGTTATGCTGACGACGCCGTTCAGGATATCTCCGTTCGCGGGGCTGAGGATAGCCGCCGCAGGGGGCGTTGTGTCGCCGTCCAGACTGCCGGGACTGCGCGAAACGGTGAAGGTGAACGTGAGCCGGGATTCATTGCCGGAGGTGTCGACGGCGGTTATCTTGTATTCATACGTGCCGTCGGCCAGGGCGGCCGGGTCGATTTTGCCAATCACGCCCCTGTCTACCGAAGCCGCGCCCTTGTTGAGCAGCGTATAATCATTCGCGCCCGCGGGCTTGTATTCCAGCTTCCAGGAAGCGATCTGCACATTGTCGGTTATTGTGGCTGCGATGTCCGTGACGCCCGTCACGGTATCGCCCGTCACGGGGTGGTGCAGCGTGATTTCCGGCGGCGTTGTGTCGGCTTCGGCGCCCGGACTGCCCAAAACGGTGAGGATCAGCGTCTGGCGCGCCTCGTTGCCGGCCGCGTCCCGCGCAACGGCCTCTATAATCTTAAGGCCGGGGGCGGGGTAGCTGAAAAGGTTCCTTCCGTAGGTTGTGGAGATAAGCCGGCCGTCGGAGTACAGCTCAAACGACGTTACCCCGACGTTATCGACCGCGCCGGCCTCCAGCCATATCTGATCACCAACATTAAAGACGGCGCTTTCGGCCGGGTTGGCCCAGTCGTTGACGTTATACGAAACAAGCGTGATGACGGGCGGCTCCGTGTCCGGCCCGACGACCTTTGGCGTCATGCCCACGGTGCTGAAATACAGGCAGGCCGGGAAGCTCCAGGCCCCGTCCGTGTCTTTCACGCGGTAGTAGACAAGGTACTCGTCCTCATACGGCAGGGCGGATGGGGGCGGCCCGTCCGTCCATTCCGCGTCGGCCAGGGTTTTCCATTTCCATTCCTCCGCGGCGATGCCCTTGCCCGGCAAATCCATATGGTCGGGGTCATAGCTGTTTTCGGTCAGCTTCAGCGCGGCGGCGGCGGAGCCCTCCGGGCCCAGGGAAAGCGAGCCGTTCAGCAGGGCCTTCGGCGCTTGATGGACGGTGACGCTTCCAATATACGCGGTGTCGGACCAGCGGCTGTACGCCTCCGCGAGATCCGCGTTTTCGCTGGGCGTGTCGCTGACCCTCATGTAAATGTCATAATTGCCCACTTTGCCTAGGGCGTCACGCGGGCCGCCGAATACCCCGTTTCTGTCTATCAGGCCGGTATTGGCCGAAAACGCGCTGATACTATGCGAATAAAGATACTCCGCCGCGTTCATCGGGTCATTTTCCGGGTCTTTATACTGATATGTATAGTTAATTTTGTCCGCCGTCGTCAGCAAATCCGGCGCGGAGTCCGCGCAGAGCTTGTCCCACAGTATCTGCGTCAGCCGGTCCGCGAACGCGGCGGTGTCCGCCCCGCTTAATTCCCGGCCGTTGACCAGGTTCCTCAGCAGGTCGGCGAACTGGCCCGCGCTCGCGTCAACGCTGACGGCGTAATAGTCTATGCCCTGCCGGATAAAGGCCGCGGCTATCTTTCCCGTCGCCGTTTTATCCGCAAGTTCACTGACCGCCCCGTCGCTTATCTGCACAACGGCCCGCTCCGCGCCCGGCGTCCACTCTTTCTTGTCCAGAATATTCGCCAGGGTTTCGCTCTCGTCAACGCCCATGCGGAGGTTTGAGAACGTGAAATAGGAAAGCTGCGAACAGCCGTGGCTGGCGTGGGCCGTGATGGGGCCGTAGCCATAGCTCCTGGCTTCAATGGGGAGCGCGTAATTATTGAGAACCAGGTCCCCGTTGTGCCAGACGCTCACCGCTTTCGGCGTCACGACCATTTTGAACGAGTGCTTGTTGTAAAGCGAAGTGGCGTTTCCGATGTTTACCGTTTTAAGGAGCGATCCGTAGACCGCCATGCCGTTGCCGGTGCCGGAGCCGTTTGTCGGGTTGCCGCCGTTGCGGAAATATGTAAGATTGTTTTTATTGATTCTGAACAGGCTCAGCCCGTTTTGCGTCACCAGTATCGCGTAGCCCTCGATGGTGTTCGCCGCCCCGTCGATGAGCGTGTCGAAGAGGAAGCCCCCGCCCTCCATGCTGTGCCAGTCGGTCTGGTCGCGCCAGAGGTCAAAGCTCAGGGTCTTTTCGGCGGGGTCGGTGTTGGCCATGTACAAAAAGTCTTTGTACGCCTCGCTGGTATAGCCGTCCATGCGGATATCGTCGCCGATAAATGAGATACTGTGCGCCCTGGGCCATTTCACCGCCGGGTTGTTATACTGGCCGGTATAATTCGGGTGTTCGAATATCTGCCAGGTGTCGTATCCGTTCTGTATATCGCTTATGCCGCTCAGGGTCACCGCGACGCCTTTATCCTCCAGGTTTTGGGCTACCTGTTTCAGGGCGTCGCCGAAAGCCGTTTCGCGGGAGGGCGCGACAGTCCCGAAGGACGCCGCGATATCCAGCTGTTTGGCTTTTTCGACGCCGCCGGAGACGGACGGGGCGCGGTTCTTGACCTCGAACACCTTCGGCGCGCCGGTGGCGGACAAAAAGTCTTCATAACCCAGGAATTTGCGTATCGTGTTGTCGTATGTCTCCGTGACGGTGAGCGTGACCTGGTACAGCCCAACTTCGCGGGCGGCGTAATTCAAAACGCTGGCGGCCGTGCCGTCGAACTGTTCCGGCGCGTCGTCCGAAAAGTCCCCGTTGCCGTTGGCGTCGTGAATGACCGTCCACTGCCGTTTGTCTATCCTGTCGCCGCGCTCTGTCGTCGAAAGGTCATTGATGGCGACGCCGTCATCCCGGTAATACACCTTGTTCACGTTAAAATCGGGCACGGGCGGCAAATCCGGCGCGATGGCGATGGTCTGCTCCGCGCTCGCGGAACCGCGCGGCCCCTCGTAATTCAGGGTGATATCGTATTCGCCGGCCTGTTTGATTATCAGCTCCTGATAATCGTCCCTTGACGTCAGGCTGTCGACGCGGATAACCGAGGCCGGCGGGACGGACTGATCCGCGGGGCGTATGGCCAGGGTCATCTTGCCGTCCTGTGTCAGCGCGTCGTATTCCGCCGCGTCGCCCGTTGAGGAAACGCCCATTATGGAGAGCTTGCGGTTTACCCGAAGCTCGCCGGATACCGCTATGGCCAGATGCGGAGGGGCCGGCGTCGCGGCCGGCTCCGGCGAAGGCTCGGGCGTAGGTTCGGGAGTAGGCGAAGGCGACGGTTCCGGAGTAGGGGAGGGCGACGGTTCAGGTGTCGGCGAAGGCGACGGCGAAGGTGATTCAGATGGTTCAGGCGAAGGCGACGGAGAAGGAGGTGGTTCAGATGGCTCCGGTGTAGGTTTCGGCGAAGGCGGCGGTTCCGGCGTCGGCTTCGGCGTCGGGGCGGGCACGGGCGCGACCGCAGAATCTCCCCCGCTGGAATATTGGAAGGAGGGTTTCCTGGGCGGTTCCGGCGCGCCCAGTGGCGGCGCGAGCTGCGGAAGGTCAAACTGCCCCGGGTTGGCCGAAACAATCTGCCGTATTCTCGCGATAATGGCGAACGCCTCGGCCCGCGTCAATTCGTTAGAGGGGCGGAAGGTGTTGTCCGGGTAGCCGAATATGTATCTGCGCTCTTCCATGGCGATGAGGCTTTTCAGCGCCCAGTCCGGCGTCTGGGCGGCGTCTGTAAACGCGGAGGCCGGTTTGGACGCGGTGAGCTTCAGCATATTCGTGAAGAGCACTACAACCTCTGCCCGGGTTATGTTTTTGTCGGGATTGGCGTTTCCGTTTTCGTCGCCGGCTATGTAACCGCGGTATTTTGCCTTCCTGAACTGATCCGCGTACCAAGCGGCTTTGCTTACATCCGGGAAATTATCGGCGCTTTCTTCGGTAAACTTGAAGGCCCTGTTTACCGCCGTTACGAATTCAGCCCTTGTTATCCTGTTTTCGGGCTGTATTTCGCCGTTTGTATATCCTTCGACCACCCCCAGAGAAATAAGGTAGTCTATGTATTCGGCGGCCCAATGTCCGGAGTAGTCGTCAACGATGCGCGACGGGTATTTGTTCTGGCCGAAAACATTTGGGGCCGCCTGAAATATCATGCAGACGGCCAGCAGCGCGGTTACAATGCGTTTGTAAAAGTGTTTGTGCCTCATTCCGCTCTCTCCCCTTTAGTTTAGTTTAATTCCTTCGTTTTTCCGTACCGGTTTTCAGCTCGCCCTGCGCGATAAGCTGCGCGAGCTGCTTTGCCAGCGACGATTGCCCGATATCGTCCTTGCGGCTGTTCTGGGATTCCATGAACTCCCGCACCTGGTTCTTGTTCGCGCCGGCCTGCTCCCGGCGTTTCTCGAAGTCCGCGAGTTTCTCCCGGTAGCCGCAGACGCACGCGAACACGCGCCGTTCCCCTTCGCCGCGCAGTTCCAGCTTTTTGTGGCAGTTGGGGCAGCGCGCGTTCGTCTGCATGGACACGCTCTTGCGGTATCCGCACTCGCGGTCCGGGCAAATGCGCATCACACCTTTTTTGCCGTTGACCTCCAGCAGGTACTGGCCGCAATCCGGGCAGATGTCCCGCGTAAGGTTATCGTGGACGTATTTCGCGCTGCCGGCGATTACGTCGGAGACGAGCTTGGCGGCGTATTCCCGCATCCGCGCGATGAACGCCTCGCTTTTTGACTGGCCCCTGCTTATCAGCGTAAGCTCCCGCTCCCATTTCGCGGTAAGCTCCGCCGACCGCAGATCCGCGGGCACGATGGAAATGAGCTGTATGCCTTTGGACGTGGGGACTATATCCTTGCCCTTGCGCTCGACATAAAACGAATCGAACAGCTTTTCGATGATATCGGCGCGGGTGGCCGGGGTGCCGAGGCCGCTCGCGGCCTTCAGGGTCGCCCGCAGTTCGTCGTTCAACTGCTTGTCTGAAGGGTTCTCCATGGCGGTGAGCAGCGTGGCTTCGTTATAGCGCGCGGGCGGCTTGGTTTTGCCCGGTTCCAGGGCACAGGATTTGACGGTGAACTTGCTGCCCTGCTGAATCTGCGGCAGTGTCTGCTCTTTTATGTCCGCGTCGGCGTCTTCGTCCTCGTCGTCGGTCACAAGCTGGCCGTACGCCAGTTTCCAGCCCGGCGACTTGACCGTCTTGCCTTTGGCGCAGAATCTGTCCTTGCCTATCTGCACGGTCAGCCGGATTTCCTCATACTCAAAGACAGGGGAAAGCACGGCCATAAACCGGCGTATGACCAAATCGTAGATATTGCGCTCCTCCGGCGAAAGCGCCGAGAGGTTGACGGGCTCGTCCGTGGGTATGATGGCGTGGTGGTCGCTGACCTTGCTGTCATCCGCGATAAACCGGGCGGACAGCGGGCGCGCCCGGTACAGCGACGACGCCATCTCCCGGTAAGGGCCGACGGCGATGCACTTTAGCCGGTCGGGCAGGGTGGGCACGACGTCGGCCGTGATATAGCGCGAATCGGTGCGCGGGTACGTCAGCAGCTTGTGGCGCTCATAAAGGGCCTGCATCAGCGAGAGCGTCTGCTTGGCGGAATAGGCGTATTTGCGGTTCGCGTCGCGCTGAAGCTCCGTCAGGTCATACGCGGCGGGAGGGGCTTTTTGCTTGTACTGCTTCTTTACCTCTATAACCGTGGCGGGCTTGCCGGCGACCCTTTCCAGGACGGCCTCGGCTTCGGCGCGGCTGAACAGGCGGGTTTGGTTGCTCGGGCCCGTCCATGTGGCGGAAAAGCCGCCCAGCTGCGCCTTTATCGTGAAATATTCCTTCGGGACAAAGCTTCTGATTTCGTCCTCCCGCGCCACGATCATCGCCAGGGTAGGGGTTTGCACGCGCCCGGCGGACAGCCCGGCGTTGTGCTTGCATGTGAGCGCGCGCGTTACGTTAAGGCCGACGAGCCAATCCGCCTCGGCCCGCGACTGGGCCGACAGAAACAGGTTGTAGTAATCCGCGGCGGGCTTTAGGTTTTTGAAGCCGTCCCTCACCGCGGAATCGGTCTGCGAGGATATCCAGAGGCGCTTGGCGGGCTTCTTACAGCCCGCTTTGATCAGAATCCACCGCGCCACAAGCTCGCCCTCGCGGCCGGAATCGGTCGCGATGATGATATCGGAAACATCCGCCCTGCGCAGCAAATCCTGCACAATATTGTACTGTTTAGATGTTTCCTTGATCACGACAAGCTGCATTTTCTGGGGCAGCATGGGCAGGGATTCCAGGCTCCACGTTTTCAGCTCTTTGTTGTAATTCTCCGGGTCGGCAAGGGTTACAAGGTGGCCGAGCGCCCACGTGACGATATACCGTTCGCCGATGATACAGCCCGGCGCGTTTTGCTTGCAGCCCAGGACGCGGGCGATTTCTTTGGCAACGGAAGGCTTTTCGGCCAGGATCAGGGATTTTGGCATGTCGGGCTCCTTGAGCGGTGTTTGGCTGGTGCTAGAGGCCAGAGGCTAGAGGCCAGATAAAACCGGCACTGTAGGGAACGGTCTTGACCGTTCCGCCTTCGTAATGCGGCGCGATGTGGGCATCGCGCCCTACAGACGCGTGAACGGTTAAATAATAAGCCGAACGTTCCGTCATCCCGGGCTTGACCCGGGGCCGCAATGACGGTTTCTGGAGTGGTCAGGTTTTTCTTTACAGTTCCATAAAGCGATTAATAGATAGTATGTACCGCTTGTGTAATCATAATACGCCAACACGGGGCGTCAAGCCGCCGAAGGCAGCCTGACGCCCCAAAACTGAACTTACGACCTAATGCTTTCTTTATTGATAAACCCGAACGTAGTCAATGTACATATTCCCTATGGTGGTATTGGCGGGGGCGGCGCTGTTGTCGAAGGTGCCGCCGACGGCCAGGTTAAGGATTATGTAGAAATCCTGATCCATCGGGGAAGGCTGCTGAACCTGGTTTCCACTGACGGTGGTGTACCAGGTGTTGATTTCCTGGTAGCGTATGCCGTCCACATAGTATTCCAGGCGGTCGGGGTACCATTCCACCGCGTAGGTATGCCAGTCGCCCGTGTTAAAACCGGGGATTATCGTATCGACCGGGGAGTATTGAACCGGGCTGGTGTTGCTGGCGACGGTCGGGTTCGCGCCCGCGCGTATCGTGGTGTAGCGGTTGCGGCCCGCGCTCATGACGCTGCTGGCGGCCCAGGCGCCGCCGTAGTGCAGGGCGCTGCTTATCGTATCGGGCGTGCGGCTCTTGTTCTCCATGATGTCGACTTCGCCGGAGGTGGCCCATCCGCCGTAAACCGAGTCGTTGGGCATCATCCAGAACGCCGGCCAGAATCCCTTGTCGTTGTTGGGCAGCTTTATGCGGGCTTCGATGCGCCCGTATTTCACCTTGAAGAGGTTCTGCGTCGTGAGCTTGCACGAGGACCACGAGCCCCTGGGCAGGCCGGTCTGGCGGGTGGCTTGGATTCTCAGGGCCGAACCGTCGGTGGAGCCCGCTATGCCCGGGTCGGTCGTGTTGATAGACGCGGCGGACGGCTGGTAGTAGGATATCTGGTTATTGCCGCCGCCGTTGTCGTCGGGCGGTATCGTCCATTTAGCGGCGTCGATTCCGTCGCCGCCGAACTCATCGCTCCAGATAAGGCTTAAGGTTTCCGGTTCGACCGCCCCGCATATCGGCGCGTTGGTGGACGCGTCCCAAAGGAACGCCCTGACTTTGGCGGCCTCGGCGGGGATGTTGTCTAAGGTGAAGGTCTGCGTCGTGAACGTGGCGGAATCCAGGCCGAACACGTCCGCCGGGGATTGCTGCGTCAGCCGCAGGGGCTTTCCGGCCGGAACGGCGTAAACACGCGAATTAATGCCCAGGAGCCGGCCGTCCGCGCTGTAGGCGGCCAGCGAAACCCTTACGTTCGGCGTTTTGATGGACTGGTCGCTTAAGTACGCGTAAACCGTGGCCTGCGAGCCGTTCCTGTCGGCGTCCAGCACATGCGACCAGTTGGCCACAAGGGTTGTGTCGTTGTTGATGACGGTATCGGCGTTATAGAATGTAGGCATAAGGCAGGTGTTGGTCGCGGAAACCGTGGTATTGCCGTCGTACGCGC
>JGI20166J26741_11708918_pt1 | contig 10789 bp, 8 predicted proteins | sample TergutCu122P5_FD_26741 | JGI IMG/M metagenome (IMG submission 26741) | reverse complement strand
GGAGAATAGTATTTTATGAATAAAATAATAATCAGTGCATCAAGTTGGTAATTAATGTATAGTCAATTCATGATGCACGGTCAGAAAAACATTAAGTTAATAGACTAGAGGGCTGAAAAAATCTTAATATTTTCAGTTAAATAAAATACTTCGTGTCTGTAGCAATCAGCACAGTTTTCAGAGAGTTTCTCAGTGTGTAGGTCATGATGAATGTTGGTGGGAGAGCAGAATACCATAGAAACCTAAAATGCAAACACACAACATACAGATTACTAACTTTTATGACTGCTGACAGAATCACAGGTTGATCATGTACTTTTGTCCCACACAAGACAAAGTTGAAAATCTCTGATGCAGTACATTAGATTTAGAATTTCAATAAATATATGAAGTAAAGTGTATTGTCATGTAATGCTTACTTGTTAGAATGGTCAGTCATATTCTAATCAGATTTTCAAGATTTAATTCATATGATTCAATTAAGCTTTTAGGTTGGACTTTACAATCTCACAGCGATGTTTCTGATATCTTTCTACAGTAAATAACAGAGAAAGCAAACCATGATGAGGGGAAGTGAATTTATTTCATTGTAAGTAGGGGATAATGATGAAAACAAATGATTGTCAAATGTGGAGGTTTTTAAATTTTACTCCAGTAAGTGCTGTTGTTGTTGCCATGTAATTTGAATAGATCATGCAGGCATTAGTCCTATAAACTTGCTCATACACATATTTTTGCCTTGCCAGTCCATTCTTGAGTACTATAACAGAAATAGTTTAACTGTAGTAATGAATGGCACCAAGCACTGATCTGTGTTCCTTATTGTATTTGTTACAACAGTTGCTGTTGTATAGTATAGTAATGTTAGTGTTGTCTGTCATCATACATTGCACAATAATATATTTGTATATTCAAACATCTTATTGTGAGTCTTTGAGATGACAAATGCATATGTAACGCTAGTCAGGAGACTTGGAGGGAAGTGACCACTAGTGACGCCTAGGTGTGATTGGAAGGATGTTATTGAAATGGATCTGAAAGAAATATTGTGCCAGGATACGAAAAGTGTTCACCTGATTCAGGATACAGTTCAGTGGTAGGCATATGTGAACACAGTACTCAGTTTTTGGGTACTATGAAGATGGAAAGTTCTTGACCAGATGAACTATTACCATCTTCACAAATCCTCTGCTGCATGGAAACTGTCATTTTTTTTTTAGTATCAAAATACTGTCCAGGGTCTCATGACATTCAATTTCATTTTACAGCTTCTCCGTTACGTACAGATTTTCCACAACCAGCAATGGAAGTGAACTGTCTGTCAGACGGAGTTCAAGTGGGAATTAGCTTTGTAGAACAACCAGACTTCAACGGTGTGCTGTATGTGAAAGGACACAGCAAGGATGAGCAGTGTCGACGGGTTGTCACTGTGTCAAAAGACTCCCCATCCTACAAAGAGGTCTTCAAAGTCAATTTTGGCAGATGTGGACTGATCCATGTCAATGTACGTACCTTGTTCATTATTTCCACATGTTGTAAGTTGTCTTATTTCAGCTGGATACTTTTCTTCTACTGTTCTTAAATAAAGCCGATGACACAGTCAAAACTTTACTTAAAATTATCATATAATTTCACTACACAAACCACTTAATTCACTTAAATACAAATGCAAAATTACCCAGTATCGTGATTAAGAAACTGGGATTTTCTGTCATTAGAAGGCCAGTATATGATCAGATAATTCCTTGTAACTGAGCTTCTTATTTCTTTACAGGGTCAGGCAAGCTTTGTCCTTGTCATCCAGAAACATCCTAAACTTGTGACATTCAAGGCCCAGGCATATCATATAAAGTGTGTATACCAGACTGGAGAACAGAATGTAACATTGGGTTTCAATGTGTCAATGTTGACAACAGCAGGAACAATAGCCAATACTGGTCCACCACCCACATGTGTCATGAAAATTATAACTCAGACAGGCCAGGAAATAAACCAAGCTGAGATTGGAGACAATCTGCAGCTACAAGTAGAAGTGCAACCAGCAAGTGAGTAATAGTGTCTGTTTCCTTCTTTCAAAAAGCAGTGATTCCAAAGTGTAACTGCATAAAGCTATCTTTCTTTTCACACAGCATTGGCTTACACTACAAACTTGTACGAAGAAGCCCCTTACTGTAGTAAATATGAGAGGCCAGCAATTTTAACTCACGTTTTCAAACTTTACTGAAGAATTTAAACTTCAGACCTTAAAACTAATTGCATATTTTTATACATGAAACCTGAGAGAATCTGCAGTCACTGTGTAGCACAAATCAAGCATGTTTTGTACTGCTGCCTTAGTCATTACATTATAGATGTTTACAACTACTAATATGGGCTCATGTATTAACAGTGACAAGTAAAAAGGTGCTGGTGTTTGTTTCTGTGCATAATTAATCCCATAACATCGACGGATGACTATAGTCTTTGCAGCGGTGCAATGCCAGGAAAACCAAACAAGCACTGTATTCAGCAGCCAGTAACATGCAATTTAAATCCCTGTCCTTTGCAGAGTGCATTGAACATCTAATTCCAGTACCAAAGGGTTAAGCATCACAACTTTAAGGTACACTGGGGAGTTAGAGTTTATCGTCAGGCATTCTAAACCTCAGCAGTTGATGTGCAAGTGAAGTGGTATTGCCATGAAATATTTGCTTATATGAATAGTGCTGGTGTTTATTTATTTATTTATTATTTATTATTTGTTTATTGTGACAGACCTTTGTACCACTGAACCAAGCCCATGAGGTTATTTGTGCTAGAATTTCCATGATCTGATGTGGTGGATGTTAAAAAGTCAGTTTCCTCTAATTTGCAATCGAAATGGAACAGCTTTGCAAATTATTCAATTTTCAGCTCTTCTGCTTCTCAGACATATCAACTGTTACCATTTCTTACAGTAAAGTTTATGTTCTTTGCATGATCTCTTACACTTTATGTGATTAGAAATTACTTTTTTCCTCCCAGTATTGTTCACGTGCTAAAATCAAGTAGAATGAGATGGACAAGACCACATAACTTTGGAACAACCTTTGCTAATAAAAATCTATATATAATGTCATATTTATAATAATTTATGAATTATTATATTACATTTTAGGTATTTATGGTGGATTTGCACGTAGTTGTATTGCCAAAACAATGGAAGACAGTGTAGAGAATGAATACATTGTAACAGATGAGAATGGTTGTGCAACTGATCCTACCATATTTGGTGAATGGGACTACAATCCTGATAGCCAGTCTCTTTTGGCTAGTTTCAATGCCTTCAAGTTCCCAAGCAGTGACAACATCAGATTCCAGTGCAACATCAGAGTATGCTTTGGAAAATGTCAGCCGGTAAGTACTGAATGGATTTAAGTCACTAGTCACAGACTTGGTTAGAAAATGTTGGTTATTACTTCAAAATGTTAAGTATGGTGCCCTGTTAATATGACTTGTTGTTAAGTTTTCTTTCATTTAGTTTTAATTTTGATAAGTCAAGCCAAACTGTCTTATAGTTACATTTCCTCTATTTAAGGCACTTAAGGCATTCTTTGGTTTACCTACACATCTGTAGTCTGCTGTTGAAGCCTGAAAATGTATATTATGTTGTACCTAATCAGAATGTGAGCTCTACAAGAAATGTACTCAACCTGTAATGTTTCTTATAATCACACAACTTATACTCAATGAATTTAAGAAGTTTTGTAAGACTACCACATCATTATATTGTAAGGCAAGTGTGCAGGAAGACAAGGAAGGCATATGCTTCCAGTTTGAAAGTCAAGGAATTTTAAAATCTGTAGAGGAGGGAAAAAGAGAAAGAAGAAAAGAAAGAAAAATGGGGATGCAAATCCATTCATGCATTTATGTGCATTGTGATTCTGTGTCATTACTAACAACACTCCTGCATCAATATGTGCTGTTGTTCTTTGTAAATGTTTCTGTGTTGCTTCTCCTATCATTTCCTCTTATTGATTTAATCCAGTGTTCTGACCCATCATTTGCCACCTCCTATTAAAACTTAATATCTATGCTGCCTGCTGTACACATCATCAAGCTGTGGACAAACTTATACCAGCTGAACAATTGATAAAATTTATATCATGAGTTCTGTACACCAAAACTCTTCTTGTAGCACTAATTAAAATTAAAGTCTCTAACTTCAATCAAGCTCTGAGAAGTTAAATTAAACTTGGTTTGTTAAAACACCCATAAATTTTTGCAGGTGAACTGTCAAGGTTATAATGCATTTGGACGACGGCGTCGTGAGATCGCAGAGCCACGAAACAGTACAGATGTTGCTGTATCAGAGTCTATTTATGAAGGCCAACTGAGAGAAGAAATCACAATCCAATCAAATGCTATTCTCACGTTTGAACGGCGTGAGGAGAGATTTGTTGATCCAACAGAAGGTATTCTATTGTTTTCAGTATTCTTTGCAATTTTGTTTCTTTTTTATTGTAAACAACTGTAAGAAGATAAACCTGAACAAATCATGATACTATATTATGTTGTTAAGCACAGCAACTCTCCATTCCCCGCACAGAGTCCTTTCCTGTACATTTTACTTACCGAAGTATTTTCATTTGCACTAATTGTACCATATCTCTCTTCTTTTAGACCAATTCTTTCCTCTAAAGCATTCCAACTATAGTATTTTGTAACTGAATTAAATTACAGATCATCTGTACAAGATAGTTGTCAGCATTTGGGGTTCATAACTAGCAAAATTAAGATTCTTCATTTTTTATTTACAGAAATTCAGTGAACATTTTAAGGAACTCTACTGTCTTTGAAAAATTTTCTATCAATCATAAAATTAACCTCCTGTCCATATTATATGACCATTTATTGAATAATAATTTATTAATGAATTTCATGTATTTTGTACATGTCTAAGAATATGTTATAAAGGTATCTTTCTGTATCTTGATTTCCTGAAGACATGGAGGTTAATTACCTTTACTGATGGGTATCTCTTACAGCGCCCGATGTTCAACAAGTGGAGGACATATGTGTTTCTATGATTGGCTTCATCATTGCATTGGTGATCACAGCATTGCTAGCACTAGTAGCAGTAGCTGTAGCAGTGTCATGCTGGCTAATGGCATACAGGAGGAAACCCAAGACAACAGGGCCTCTTCCCCATCCGCCGGAATTCCCCAATCCACTCTTCACAACACCAGAGCCCGTTGCAGAGCCATCGCCAGACTACCTCTCCTAATGTGACTTTATAAACACATGAAACCAAAAATGTAGTACATAATGTGCAAATTCATGGAACTATATTTAATTTGATGTAAAGATTCACTGGTTAGTGACACCTCACTGAATTCAGCAGTTTAACATATCCACCGATAGTGACTTCTGTCATTTATGAAATGAGCAAGTTTGCCGTGATAGATTTATATACCTTCACGATGAACTTGAGCCAACTACTGTAGCGTACAATGTCAGTGAGATAAAAGGAGGAAGTTAATACAACTAAATTGTAACCAAAAATGTTCTTCTTCCAAATGCAATGAATCATCATCCTGTTATTTGTGCGCTGTGTTTGTTACGTGAAATGTTTGTTTTAACTGTGTTGTGTTAATGAAGAATATTGAAAATGCATTGTTGATCAACCTGTATGTAGATTTTGGTGTCACAAACCCGGTAAGTAATATAATGATCTAGAATGCATTTTTACAGTAGTCATCTCCTCCGATGGCTTTGTGAGACTTGTGATGATAATAGAGTATTGCAGACAGGGGATTTTTTTCTTTTGGTGGTGGTAACTAACTCTTATATAATGATTTAATACTCATTGTTTTCCTAAATCAAAATTAAAACGTTCTTTTCTTATTGAGAATTTGTTGAATTCAGTACAGTAATACTTGGTGCTAATTTTGCAGAACTGTTCCTTTTTACACCCCTTGATACTTGCATTTATGTCTTGAGGTCATTGCCGCACTATGAAACTGCAAAGGTAACTGTTAAGCCATTGGAGGATTTGTAAGTTTTATACGACTATAAATATCTAATATATATTATAAATATTAAGTGTATAGAATGAACGAATATGTGTACTGTATGTTTTAGAGTGGAATGTCTGCTCTACTGTTGTGTGAAAAGACTGGGAGCTATGTGCTAATTGTGTTTTACTCCACTGTCTACTAAATAAAAATTGATTTATTAACATACGTTTCGTGTAATTCTCCCAGTCCTTTCCACAATCTGTTGTATATTTAATTTGATTGCCTAAGAAGAGTCGAAAATCTTCAGGTTAAATGAAGGTATTACAGGACCTAATACTCTGTAACAAAATCATCTTTGCAGTTTTCCAGATACTGTGATCCTAATCCTGTCATTTCTGTTGTTACATTATGAGGTTAAAATGAGTCATATTTGTGGTAAACTAAGATAAAATTTCTATTTTTGTAAGCTTCACCATATTAATTTCCTCATATGGTTGTTAAAATAAAAGACTGCCAATTTGATATTTCATTTTTATACTTTAATAATCTTTAAGCTTGGAAGCTGATAACTGCCTTGAATGCAACTGTGAAGCATATGCGAAAGTGGGCATGCATATCACCTCATAAATGGGCAGCTTTCCATTAATAGTTACCAAATGTCTAAACAGAGTTTCTAACATGAGCACATTTCATAAGTATCAGTTTGTTTTAGTGCCATGCCATTGGGTGTGAAATTTCAAAATATTCAAGTGTCAGTTTTATAATATGAAAAGGATGAGCGTAAAATTTGTTTTGCAGTGGAGGGAAGTTACCCCTTACATTATTATGCCCATCTTGTTTTTAATTGTACACTTAGCAAATATACAAATACTGTCAAAGAACAAGAGTTATACTCATAACACTTTCACATTTTGTTTTTAAATTTGGCTTTCTTCAGTATAATTTTAATTGAATATTTGTTTAGCAATGACTATTACCATATGGTGGAATTTTAAATTGAGTTACACAGCTGAAAAACAGAAAGCTTATAAAACAATGTCTATGTATTTATGTGTATCCCCTTATTTTAGCTGTAGACAAAATGATATTATTATATGGATAGAAATTGTTTTAAATTCTGAATGTTTTGTTGCTGTTAGACTCAGATTGAGTTCAATTTAAATTGAACAGTATATTCAAAATACTGTACGTGCCAACATCTTGTACAAAAATTACTTAAAACATAAAATTAACATTTGAATATTTTATAGGTTATCATCCAGGAGGGTTTGTCATCCAGTTGTTAAATTAATGTGCTTCTGTTAGGGATTTTGAGGGGAGTAGCTTTCCAGGATTGGTGTCTATTATTTTCCACAATATTAAAATACATATGGATGCCTTTTTCATTCTCCAGACTTGCTCAGTCATGTGATAGTTCCTGTTCTCTTGAGTAGACAAGTAGTCATGGTGTGGGGAAGGGGAGCTATGATGTGCCCACAATCATGAATGTGCTGATCACAAAAATCTTATATTTATGCATATTAATTTCTGTAATGCTATTTCGAGATGTTTACTCAATAATACATAACAATACAGCAGCAAATTTATCAAATGTGATAATTGCTTAATAAAGACTCTGTAATAATTTACCTTCTGTTTCTTTCCTTTATTGACCATTTTTTCCTTGTGAGGGATATCATGGGGGCTCAAATGGACAAATTGTTAGAATTATGTTGATTGCTTAGAAACCCAGTTATTAAATTCCAGAATATGGGTATTGCATAAAAAGCTCTGTTAATCACAATAACTAATTATAGTTATTTTTCACTAATGAATGTATAATTATTACTTAATAATGCACTGAATGCCATCATTCTGAGCACAGCAAGGCATTGTTCAGATATGAGACTTGGCTGAGGCCTGATATAATAATATGTTGGTGGCTCAGGCCTCATGTGAGTATGGAACTGCAGCCAAATGATGATAATATCTTGTGCAATGCAAAACCCACATCGAGTGCACTGGGATCAAAATCAGACCTGTACAGCAGAAACCAACATTTAACTCCATGATACAGAGAACTGACAAGCACAGTCTTCCACTTTTATTAATTAATATTTACAATTGCTTTATCATTTGAAACAGTGTAATGTTTAAACTAAACTGGGCATTCCTTGTGAATAAGACCAACAGATGCACTGAATTCCAATTTTATTGGTATTACGACTCTACATATTTTGGGCAGCCTTTCTGCCCATCATCAGGAGTTCTTAGCCATACATTGGCTTTGGTACATTTTATGCAGTTGTGATGACCGTTTGCTACTGATTGAAGGGCATGTTCCATCCCACTCCTGGTAGCAAATGGTCATCGCAACTGCATAAAATGTACCAAAGCCGATGTATGACTAAGAACTCCTGATGATGGGCAGAAAGGCTGCCCAAAACATGTAGAATCGTAATACCAGTAAAATTGGAATTCAGTGCGTCTGTTGGTCTTATTCACAAGGAATCTGTTATGATGCACGGTCATACGATCTTAAAAAAAATAAACTGCACAAGTCATAATGAAGTTCAGTCTTCATTCAGTCAGTGTGTGAGGCTTTAACCCTTATCCTGCTAATGTGGAGAATATGGTGAGCTTCTAATAATGCCAGCACATGGCAGATGGGATTTAACTCAGTGTTTAGAGGGTTAATTCTGACTCCCCAATTGGAAAGAAGTGTCATGGCATGAGGATGCCCTTAGATAGTTTATTGTTTAAAGCAACAACACATTGCCTTATCATGTTCAAAGAATCTGTGCACTGTCATATACTACTGAGGAACTTATTTTATAAAGGTGAACTGTGAAAAGTTATTTTAGTGTTTTGTGGAATGGCATTTCTGCTGTAACATAACTATCTTACTAACTGCATGGAGCAGAGGTGTTTTATGACATCGTGTTGACAAGAACAACAGTGCCCTTTCTGAAATCGGGGAGCACTGGATAGAAAAGTTCTGTGCCATGGCTCAGGCGGTTAATCGCCGGCCTCTCCCTGCGATTTCGTTCCCGACCAAATGCATGTAAGATTCGTGGTAGACAAAGTGGCACAGGGATTTTTTTATAATATTTCTATATCATTCCACTAACGCCCCATTCGAATCCTCATCTTGAAACTACTCTTTACCAGCAGGACAAGCGGGCGAAGGTTGGGAGCCTTCAAACAAAACAATGTTTTTTTTTTTTTTTGGTAAATCGGGGAAAGTACTTTCATATCTAATACTGGCAGGGTTAAATCTATCCTACTCTTTTCTCGTAAGTGTACTCCTTACGTCGTAACATTTCGCGCGTCATTTTGAAACGCCCAATCGTCACTTCTCTGGCGTTGAGAAAAGTCTTTCTTCTTAGGCTGTAACTTAAACTTGGAGGCTTGTCGTTTAGGAAATACATTTTCCGAGTAAATGCACCCCGTGCCTAATGTTCGATCAACAATTTGCTTATTTTGACGCTGTATAGTTAAGATCCTGGCGTTAAATAAACCATAAATATGCCTGTATAAACATTTGCCTTGTTTTATAAAGACTGGGTTTGTTTTTCCCATGTTCTTGTAGACTTTTCATAACATTATCAATCCATGACGGCAACCAAGTGATTAGAACCCGTGCCAGTTTTACGGAATATTGCGTTTTCCTATCAAATATCTAGGGACATTCTTTATTTACCCAGTTAAAAAACATAATATAACAGGTCTACAGAACATAATATGGCAACTTTATTAGAAAAAAAAAAAGAACTTGTTAATTTTTAAGACAACACAGAGTAACCTAAACAAATCATTTATGGTGTTTCGCCGTGTTTAGTACGGCCTACAAACTTGTCATGCAACCATACTTTTAGCGTAACTTATTGTTGTAAATAACAGCCTTATATCTCATTCTCTTCGACATACGCATGCAAACCTGCGGCCCTAAGGTGAGTCCGTAACGAATTATGTGGCCCTTCTGTGGGTTAAGTTGGCCAGCCCTACACTCATGCATTCCTAAAATTGGTCTTCTACTTGCAAAATGGGACCTGCATTTTACTATTTGCCTTTCAGTATTTATTTATTTATAGTTGTCGTTACGTTTGTTTATGTAAATCAGTAAGTTAGTTGTACTCGTCTGAAGTTGTTTCATTGAAACATTTGATAATTCGTCGTCCATGATTTTATACGCTCATCTGTTTACAAATTAATCAAATGTGACAACGTAGAAAGATCTAGGTAAACAAAAATGAGATGGATCAAGTGGGGTACCTTCCTGGCATTCACTCCACATCGCATGCAACAGGTACACCGTCAAGGCTTGACTACCATGCCCTTTCATGACGCACCGTGTTCCCCGTCAGACAGATAATGTTTCCACCTGCTCGGCTGCCAGCAATATTACTTGTGAAAACGAGATGCATAAACTGCAGCAGTGGCTGGCATTGAGGTGTGTGTGAGTGTGTGTGTGTACGAACGTTGAATGATATGGATTTTGGAAGTACACTTGTAACTACGATTCCTCGAACTCTGTACACGTTCAAATGGTTTGCACAGGTGTTCATAGTCTGAACTAGCCTTCACATCCAACTGACTCTTGACAGGACATCTTACCAGCGCCGCAGGTACATTAGACATTGTCAATTATCCGAGGTGTTTTCAATGTTCCTGGATTTGTATCTCCTCTCCCTTATTGATTACGAGTATTTGTTCGGTCTGGGCATGTTACTCTAAAATAAATTATTTTGAATAGAACAGTCGTAGGTGGGTAAATGGATGTCTAGAGAAATAAAATAGGTTACTATAAATTATTCGCAAATCCCCCCCCC
>JGI20166J26741_11708584_pt1 | contig 10790 bp, 9 predicted proteins | sample TergutCu122P5_FD_26741 | JGI IMG/M metagenome (IMG submission 26741) | reverse complement strand
TATAATAGTTCTCGGCTGGTACCCCTTCTTGAAGTCATTAATGCCCCTATACAAGTCCCTGATATTGTTGATCTTACTGTTAGTTTCCAGTTCCTCGATTATTCCCATAATAAATAATGGAAGACGGGGGAGGGGGTTAGCGTAATACGGCGCAGCGCCGCCAAAGGGCGTTAAGCCCCTAAAGAAAGGGCATAAATTGGCAAAGGGCATAAAGCAAGGTCTGGGCGTATGTTCCTCCCAAACGTTGGTAACGATCGATCAGTGCGAATGATCACAACATAAGTTGGTAGGTCTACTTACTGATCAATTAATGTCCCTGTTTCCCGAACCGAAAGTTCAAGTCAGTGTTCACAAAATCCCATTATACAGTATCCTGAGGCAGTTAATTCCAATCGACCTGTCCACACCGGCATTTGTACGATCCTTCTCATACCAGACGACTGTCAAATATACGCTGAACTCTCTCCCTCTCTCCCATACATTTTCCGGCCACTTCTTCCGTTTTCTTTCACCTTGTGTCCGCTACTTTCGTCACCCATCTAAACTTCCTTGTTGTGGCTGCCTTACAACAATGAGGCCACGAACATCAGTTCTAAAGTTCCCCATAAAGATATGCGGTCAACAGCAGCTGACATCTCTATGTGCAAATGCTCGTACCTGATTCAGCATACGCACACACCCAAACCGCATTCCAAAGGGGGCCCTCTTTCCGGCGTAAGCTGCAGAAACGTCCTCGCGATGCTTCCCTTTCGATGCTTACGTAACCGACATGCAATCTATGTGTTTGCTTTCCGGGCAGTCAGGATTCGGACATTCCCGTATGTAGCAATGACGTCATTTACTTTTCTCATTTTATCACACTGCCAGTGACTGATCTCTGGCACAGACTGTATTTTGTAATCGACGGTTATTCAGTTAATCTTTAAGCATCCCTTTGTGTTGGAAAATAAATAAAAGCCGTTTAACAACCGTCAAAAACACAACTGTGTAACAGCAAGTTAATCAGTTACATGTTTCGACTTTCTATGGGTCATCTTCTGGCTGATATTTGAAACATACTAGGAAGTATACATGTAGCTGATTAACTTATTATTATAAAGTTATGTTTTTGAAGGTTGTTAATCTGCCTTTATTTGTCATTCAGTTAGCTGTTTATTTGTTTACCGCATTACTTGATGCATGTCCAGTTCCTTAGTTAGCAATTAGTTAAATCCGCGGTTACTTCGCTCATTATCCGCCTCCACTAGGGCTACGTTATTAATACTACGAAACTTTTTCTTTTTTTTTAGTAAGAGCGTCGCTTTGTTTCATGGTTCCCAAGCTTCGCCCGCTTGTCCTTCCGGTAACAATAGCACGAACATGAAGAGAAGTGTGTAGCATTCGCGGGACTACAATGAAAGGGCCAACGGACGCAGCTGGAGAAAAAAATGACCTGTCCCACCAAAATTTTATCCAGAAATCCCAACGTGGACTGGCCCAGGAATGGTGGCGGGGATCAGCGGCGAGAGGCCGGCGACTAACCGACTGAGCCGTGGCAAAGTTACAGTCTGGAATTCATTTAAACAATGTGTAAAAATTCGGTTCGTACCTCACAGTAGTCTCCAATGTAAGTAGCAAACTGTTAACGCTGTTACAGTGTCCACAATAAACATTGTTACTATTAATAGTAATAATGTTTATTGTGGGAACTGTACCGTGCTGTGTGGCAAAATGTTGAGTTGTTCAGTGTACAGGCGTACTGCAAATGGCTGAAGGGTCCGTTGTCACACACTAACGCGTTCTCAAGCTGCGGTAGGCGAAGGCCTTCTGACATGCGGGATGCCTTAGAGCATGTTGACTCAACAGTCACGGGCAGCCGACAAGGGAAGGTTTTTCACCTTGTCCGTTGGGCGGAAAGAACTATTCACAACACTAAAAATTCAAGTTACGAAATGTTAAAACATGGCCTCGGTAAAGCGGGTCGTTGTAAACTGTTTGTACGAAGGGCGGGGAATTAGACTCCGCTCTGTACAGTTGGTTACACTGACAAGTGACCACAGAAACTAGTAGCGTGGATGATGTTGCACCTTCTCTGCCTCTTTCTACAGCTCCGTATGGCCTATGTCAACAGACCCAATGCGCCTACTACTAATGCAGGTCTTCGCGTAGCTGTTAATACCAACATTCGCGTGGGTTGGGCAAGCAGGCGACTCGAGGAGCATATAGAAAAAAAAATGTTGGGTGGGAGGAGAGAGGGGCAAGGTTCCATCCACAGGGATTCATGGCCTTCGCAGATGAGTAAGAAAATGTAAATTCTATTACGCCCCGTAAATTTGACACCGTTTAACCATTTCATATCACGTAAAAATGTAAAGACGCCTGGGTCACAAATGACGATTTGTGACGTCCACTGTCCGAACTTCTAAATAAACAACAGGAACAGCGGAAGGTATTTTAGCCAGACGTCTACAACAGAAAAACACCTCCTGAATCACCCTGTATAACCAAGCAATGAACACAGAGTCTGTCCTACCTGAAGTAACCTGGATCCACCCGCAGATGTGGAAGACGGTTGTCGACTGGAAGAAGAAAAAGAGCAGCATGGAGCAGATGACAAGAAGAGCAAGGATGACCGACAGCCCCACGAAGACAGTGGCGGCCCTGAAGGCAGGACTGGACACAGTGGAGAGGTCATCCAGGCTTCCTTGGCAGTCCTCCGAGCCTCCCGAAGAACTACGGAAGTAGCACCTTGCCCAAAGCCCGAAACGACCAGGATATTCGGACTCCAGTGTGTCACCTATCCACTCAGGGGTAACAAAGGCCACTACCACAATTATGGCGTAACATATTGTAAAAATACCCCACAGAACCCCAATTGCTTTCGAATTACGGACGTAGTTTGTGGCATAAATGTGCGAAGACTCGACGTATTCAACTTTCGAACCCATTGTTCCAATTACCACACCTGCACACTACACCCACACTAGAAGTATCTCAACTAATGATAATATACGTACTAACAAATAGTATTACGAACTGTTATCTAACCTGCAAAATGTTAATCATACGTTTAAAAGAATGTCTGCATAACGTGCACATCACAAAACCTTGCAACTCTCCAAGTGATCCGGGTAACAGCCTAATGTACTACAAAACACCACAATGGCGAATGGCCGCCTTACGAACTGCCTGCCACTCTGGTGAACACGGCCACCTGCAGCTAGTACGAGGCCAGTCAGGTAATTTCTCATACCTACCGGTAGATGGGGATGTCGCGCCATCTCGTCAGTTGGAACCAAGACGTGCGGTTAGTTTGCCTTCGCACGAACTGACTTATGGTCACAAGTATCACATATGAACCACCTAAAGATTGACTTACTGTCACTTATGCAGCAATGCGATAGCTACGTTCTGTAAAACCTCGCTTTTGTAGTAAATCGCGTGATATTAATACAGTCAGAATAAAAAAAAAAAGTGGCCAGCCATCATTCCGTCACACAGACAGTGTTCAGCTATTCGTCAGTCGCGTTATAACCAGTTCGTGTTCATGAAACACACGTAATACGAGAACTGACTGTATTTCGTATTTCATTTACTTGTGAACTGATTGAATTACCCTGCCGATAAAACAGATAAAGTAGCGTTGACCAATTGCATAATTTAAGAATAAAGAAATGGGAGCTGTGTGGAAGGAAGCAATTTAGGCCGAATTCGACATAAAGTTACAGCGCGCGAATTTAATTTGAGGGACTGACGAAGACCACGAAAAGCCTGAGACATAGCAGCCGGTGCCCCGGTACAAATTCGAATGCAATTCACAAGCATTGCGATTGTGCGAAATTGTTAGGTTAATTCGGGTAAAAGGAGAGGCCACGAATGCCCAGAGGGTGAGTAGATTTATGGCTCTACTCTTTCCTTAACCTCGACACCAGATGAGGGTGGGTGGTCAACGCCACGCCCCGGACGCTTTACTTCCGGGAAAGACGCGGTACTCATTGTATAGGAAGCTGGGTGGGCCCCAGGGCCGGTCTGGGCGGTTGGGGAAAAATCTCGCCCTTACCGGGTTTCGATCCCTGGACCGTCCAGCCCGTAGCGAGTCGCTGTACCGACTGAGCTACACCAGCCCATGCTCGGTTAATTAGTCTGTTATTTTATTTATGCCTTATTTAACGGCCCTCTCAGTAGCTCACAGACGGTAATGTCAAATGACAAAATAAAGGCTATGAATTGAAAAGACTATGGAAGCCATTGCCACGGTATAATTTAAGGTACTGCCCTGTCACTTGTCAGGTTGGACTGCGGAATTGTCGGAAGTAGCTCGGTATAAACCTTCTCTGATCGTAGATTTCGAAATGACACTTCCCGCGCAGAAAAAGTAGCCCTAACCGTGCGACGATATTCGGCCTGGCTAATCGCAAAACCGCGCAATTCAAACAGTGGTTCAGCACACACTGCTTCAAGGTACACCAAGTTCACGTTTTGCGCCTTAGTTATGTTGCTGAACAAGTGGGCGTAAATAAAAACGGCGTTAATCGAAAGTGATATTTCAATAAGGAGAAAAAAGTCTTCAATGGATATAAACCAGCCGAAGGGACTTAAACCGAAAATGAGAGGATGTAGATTAAGAAGTGGTGTAAAATGGTAGAGGGCGTTAAAACGGAAGCGTAGAACAAGTCTTGGTGTGCAGCCTTCCTGACCCAGCAATTTCTGACATTAGAGATTGTCGTGTCAGTAAAAATTTGCATTGTAGTCGTCAGAGTTAGGACCCAGTGTTGTCTAGTTGAGGGTTGCCGATGTTTTGGAGGAGAAAACCGCTTCCTTCTTCAGGATGTACAGCAAAATTTACTGCACAAGGGCCATTTGAAAATCTCCAAACCTGGGCGGACGAGGAACCAATTGTTTACAGTTGGTTAACAATTGCCCACAAAACTGCCGAGCCTCTCTCTACCACCCCTTTCTTGTCCACTCGGTGGACGTAGCACAGACCACGACATTTGCCTGTTTTGTACTGCAGTGGTCATTCGTCACTGCATTTTCTCCTGGAAAACCTCGCAGTTCTTGATCAGTTCGCCATCGTTACATTCTAAACTGCAACATGCCAACACCGCACTAAACAATCGTTTGGCACATCAAGCACTCAGTGTCCTGACCTTACATGGTCACAAACCAAAACCATAACCTGACATCTGATACAAGCCTGACATTTAACCCAACCCAGGTAAAAGGTAAAGCAATCCTTCAACAAGCCTGGACAGGCCGTGAGGGTTCCAGGTGGCTGAGGCTCCCAGATTTCAAGACAATCGGCACATGAAAGTGGTAAGGATTTCAGCCCTACGCACAGACCACCTTTATTATTATTATTATTATTTGTATGCAGCCCTTAGACCAGTTTGGGCAGAAACCAGAGCCCAGTCAGGCGACCGGTATGGCTCTGGTACACTGCATCCTGGGCAAGTTCTTGGGGGTAGTTTGCCATTGCTTTCCCCCGAGACCACCTTTACCCCTTAGGAAACTTTCTTGTTTCTGGTAGAGGCTGAGTCGACCCCAGTGTGAGCGAAAGGATTAGAACCCGCGACCTTCCGGCTTGTAGCGCAGTGTATCTATCAACTGCGCCACCGCGTGCCACCAAACTAACCTAAGTAAATAACCAAATTTTCTGCAAGCACAGACTCCGAATTAATTTAACGTAGTTTGATCACACTTTATATGCCCGTGCGGTGGAATCGTGACGTCACTGTGGGTGAATTTCTAAGTTTTAGAAACACTAAAGTAAACACGACAGGCAATGTAACATTGAGCTGCTTTCGCGTAATCATTGTTACAGTGGAAAAGCAACAAATATTACATATTCTGAGTGCGAACTTGTAGCATTAGGTATCCACCATGCAATGAGCATGCGCCATATTGTCATCTGTGGTCTGTCCCGCTCTACAATATTTTTCCACATTATCTCATAAACGGCACGATTTTCTAAACAAACAAAAAAAAAGTGTGTTTTGATTTCCTCTACAACTTTTGTCTCATTCTAAAAAGAATACGAGATATTTTCATAAATGTACATAGGTTTTCATGTACAGCAGACGTTTTTCTTGTCAGATTTTAATGAAACTTGAATTTTCTCGACAAAGTGTGTTCAAATATCAAATTTCATGAAAATGAGTCCAGATTGAGCCTAATTGTTCCATGACCAAGATAACAGTCGCTTTTCGCAATTTTCCAAACACGCCTAATAAAGGAAATAATTAAGGGGTTTTCACCTTTCAAAATGAAGCATAGAGTGACTGACAGAGCGAAAAATGGGTAAACGTATCCACTGTGACAAGAACTGTTTTGTTTCTGATGCCGTCCGTGTCAAGCAGCAAGAGACCAATACGCACATACGCCAACAAGTTAGACGTACTTCTGGCTTAATATTCAGGTAATAAAATTGGCTGTACGCGATGTCAACGAAAGGAGACTCTTGGGCTGGGAAAGAAGATGAGTATGAAGATTTGTAAGGAATGGATGAACAGTGGATTAAATAGTTGTGGCGAAAGTAGACAGCAAAAGTTGCTATCCTTACAAAAAAAAAATCCTTTTTACTGATTACGAGGCGACAGCGGGACGTAAAGCTGACACAAAAATTTCTTACAGAAACCGAGAAAAACAACCAGTTTTTTTTTTTAACTTTGTGTTAAAGAAGTTTATCTCGCGAATATGTCACAACTGCAAATATTTTTCGAACAGCATACGGAAATTAAATGGCACTGACATGGGACGCGCTCCTCAGTCAAAGAACGCCTGCGTTAACGTCGTCATTATTTACTTACTTACGTACTCCATGGAGCAGAGTCCTTGAGAAGCTAACAGATTCACAGCTAGTCAAGAATTTCCCCGCATTTTATGGAACCCAAATGTTCATTACCGCATTCACAAGCGCCCGCCAACTAAGCCAGATCAATCCAGTCCATGTCCCCATTCCACTTCCTGTAGATCCATCTTAATATTATCCTCCCATCTACGCCTGGGTCTTCCAAGTGGTCTCTTTCACTCAGGTTTCCCCACCAAAACCCTGTATACACCTCTACTCTCCTCATTCGTGCTACATGACCCGCCTACCTCATTCTTCTAGATTTGATCACCAGAAAAATATTGGGTGAAGAGTACAAATCATTAAGCTCCTCAACATGCAGTTTTCTCCATTTCCTTGTTACCTCGTCCCTCTCAGTCCCAAATATTCTCCTCAACACCCTATTCTCGAACACCCTCAGCCTGCGTTCCTCTTTCAATGTGACGGACCAAGTTTCACACCCATACAAACAACAGGCAAAATTATAGTTCTGTATATCTTAATCTTCAAATTTTTGGATAGCAAATTGGAAGACAAAATATTCTGCACCAAATGATTGGGAGCATTCCCAGACTTCAATGTGTTCTTAATTTCTTTCTAAATAGAATTTTGATGTGTTAAGGTTCTTTGCAAATATTTGAACTCTTCCACCCTTTCAAAGGAAATATTATCAACCTTTACACTGTGACTTCGTTCTGCATTCTGATCTAAAGACATGACCACGTACTTAATTTTATCAGCATTTACTTCTAGTCCAAACTCCTTACTAGCAACTACTAAAGCTTTTGCATTTTCCTTTATAATATGTATACTCCCACCCAAAATATTAATATCATCAGCATAAACCAATAGCTGACCTGTATCATTTAATTGTAAGCCATCCTGGTATACCTGAACCCTCCTAATGGTGTACTCTAAAGGAAAGTTGAGTAGCAATGTCATAAACACATTAGTGATAGAATGGGCAAGTGGGGGGGGAGGTCTAATGAAATTTCTATTTGAACAGTAAAACTGAGAGTTGAACAAATCGAGTACAAACATTTACGTTAATGGTGTATGTTTCAATTTGTGCGTTGGACACTGGAATGAGGCCTTTGGTAAATGTTACTGGAGAAGGAATTCTTGGGTCTTTGTTGTGCGGTTTTCAGTTAAACGGAATGGCGGAAAACTACTTAAGAACTCACTTAGGAAGGCACAGAACACACAAAAGCAAGGTTACGAACGTCCTTAAAGAAAAACGGGAAAGCAAAGTAATGCATGGCCAGTATATTAGAAGTGCCTACAGACAGCTTATTGGTGGAGAAGACAGGCCAGTCGAGGGGAGATCTGAATGGAGAGACTAAGAGTAAAATAATGGCAGCACAGGATCAGGCATTACAAACCAAATATCATGCAACAAAAATATTACAAACAGAAACAGACTGCAAATGAAGACTGTCAACAATCTGAAGAGACAGCAGAACACATCATATCAGCACACCCGGTACTGGCAAAATAACAGTACATAAAGAGACATGATAGAGTGTGTGCTGAACTGCACTATAACATATGGAAGGAAATAGGAGAAAAATTAAACAACAAACACCAGTATGACCATGTACCGATATCAGCCTAAAAAAGTCCTGAAGGTAAGGTAACTGTATTGTGGAACCAACAGTGCAAACTGGCAATAAACCGGACATCATAATGTGTGATAATGATAAAGGAACATGCATGTTAATAGATGTTGCAATTCCTGGAGACAGAATTGCATGAAGAAAGAAGCTGTGAAGATTCAAAGATAGAAACATTACAATAAAAATACAGCACATGTGGTATGTAGAAACAAGAGTGATACCGGTAGAAATAGTGGCAACTGGAACCATTTCAAAATCACTCAGACAATACCTGAGCAACATACTGGGAAAACACAAATTCAAGAAATTAGAGAAAAGAGGCACATTGGGCACTGCACACGTACTGCAGTAAGTGCTGATGTAAAAGTACAAAAACATATTTCAAGGGCAAAATAACATTACATGTAGCACAAATTGTAAATACAGAACAGCTGCAACACCAATACCCTAGAAACATGGTTTGTTTCAGGTATATAATTTTAAATACCCTGCATAAAGCTGATGATGATGATGATGATAATAATAATAAACGGATCTAAAACAAATAGGATGGGGGGAACGGACTGGATTAATCAGGCTCAGGAGAGGGAGCAGTAGTGAGCTGCTGCAAACACATAACAAACGTTCAGGTTTGATAAAAGGCAGGAAATTTCTTGCACAGCTGAGGAACTAACAGTTTTTAGAGAAGGAATCTTCTCCTTAGTTCGTTAGTGATACCGATAAAGACGTCACGTAGATTGATTTGCAAATGCCAAGCCATCCCAAGTTCTTAGACTGCAACAGCACCTTCTTCATTTTACAAACTGTACATACATATTATAAGCTGCACATTTTGAAAAGTACGAGTACAATAATACTGCAACATGATGCTGAAATGCAGTATTACTCACCTTAATTGACTCAGCCATTGAGCTCAGAACCACAATGAAATGTTGCACACCAAGTGAGAATTCAGAAGCACTGTGACCATATCCTGATTTTGACATCAAGTCAGTAACGAGCACAAAACGTGTTCCACATGCGCCTTGCAGCGAAATATGCAATAAAAGTATGTAAGTGAATTCAGAGTAGAGTTAGTATCTATAGGCAGGGCTAATGACAAAAATGTACATTTTAATGAGTTCTTAATGACATGCCTTTCATTAGTTGGGCTAATGACAAAAATGTACATTTTAATGAGTTCTTAATGACATGCCTTTCATTAGTTGATTGATAAAGTCCCTGTGCATGTGAGTGGTCAGCTGTATACACCTCTACTCTTCCCCACACGTGCTACATGCCCCGCCCATCTTATTCTTCTCAATTTTATCACCTGAACAATACTGGATGTGAAGTACAGATCATTAAGCTCCACAATGTGTAGTTTTTTCCCCACTCCCCTGTTACCTCATCCCTCTTAGGCCGAAATATTCTCATCACTCTATTCTCAAACACCCTCAGCCTACATTCATCCCCCAATGTGAGCAACCAAATTTCACGCTCATTCAAAACAAAAGGCAAAATTATAGTTCAGCCAGTGTCATATACTACAGTCACGCATCGCTTAATGACAGATATGTTCTGAGAAATGCATCATTAGGTGAATTCGTCGTCGCGCAAACATCAGAGTGTACTTAACACAAACCTAGATAGTATATGCTACTACACACCTAGTCTACAGGGTCATTGAAAAAGATGGACGGGATTTGAAACTGCTATAACCTAGAAAGTACTGAACGGATTTACACGTTTGGCGTCTTAAAATGTTCAGAAAAGTTTAAAGTTTTAGACTTACCTTAGTACATTTGTAAACGTGCTGGGGAGGGGGTGACTTTGGAACAGTCGCGTCATTGTCTTTCAGTTTTAATCAGTGCACGGCAGGATGTGGACGGTTCACAAGAAGGCTCAATTTGTGTTGTGGTATGCAGAACACTAATCGGTTGTAACAGTGCAGCGTAAGTGGCGAAGTTTACATCCAGGAAAAAAACCTCCAATGGACAAGGCTTTGAATCGGTGGATGAATCAGTTCAAAGAAACAGGTACTGTTGAAAAGCAAAAATGTACTGGCCGACCAAGAACATCGGAAGAAGATGTTGAACGCATAAGGCAATCCTGCATTAGAAGCCCAAAAAAATCAATTGCACGTAGAAGTGTAACATATGGATTCCAAAAACTACCATTCAAAACGTTCTTCACAAATGCTTGAGGCTCCATGCTTACAAGATTCAGCTGAAGCAGGAAATCAAACCTGATGACAGACCAAAACGTGTCGAATTTGCCACTTTCATGCTCAATGCCATTGATGAAGACGAAACCTTCCTACGGTGCATTTGTTTTTCGGACGAGGCAACATTTTATGTGAATGGGTGTGTTAATCGACACAACTG
>JGI20166J26741_11708473_pt1 | contig 10790 bp, 5 predicted proteins | sample TergutCu122P5_FD_26741 | JGI IMG/M metagenome (IMG submission 26741) | reverse complement strand
GGTGTATTTTGTAAGTAAATATTTCTGAAATTGCTTCCAATATGTATTTCGTACAACATTTCTGTGCGAAAGTAAGGTACTTCTACACTTATAAGACATAAATGTTATTTTTCTTAGTGTGAAAATTTGAAGTACCTAGTTCTGTGCATACAAGAGGCCCTTTCGTAGCAATTTCGAATTCGAGGTTGTCTGTTGATCTGGTTGAAGACTTTGCCTCAGCACTTAACCTCCAAACTTGACTTCGATATTCAGTCTTTATATTTTTGTCGTTGACCTAAGTACGTACTTGTCAACTGTATTTTGTGGCACTGCAACTACTTCAGTAATGAGTCGAAATTGAGTTGAATCAAGGCCCGTAATTGATTAATCCTTACAAGTTAGAAACACGAGAAAATGTAGATTAACATGCATGAAATTCATTTAACAAACCGTGTAATTTATTTTATTTAAGATAGTGCCGCATGATTTAAAACATCTGAGCAAATTTGTGGAATGCGAAACGGTAAATGACTCAGCATATTTTCAGCTAGCTTACTCTAGTGAAGAGTGTATGAGAGGAGGTGTAATTTACTGTTTTCCCAAAGGTAGGTCTCTCTGCATATTAGTAATCTGAAGTTCCAATTCAATCATATTTCCCTCCAACACAGAAGAAATAAAATCTGCGCTCTCAAGCCCATCTCTTTAAACTGATAGGTAATGAAAGAAATGGGGAAAACATATGCAGATTAAATATCTTATATTTTGTTCGCAGGAATCATAAGATGAAAATTCATGTCAGCTACAGTGGCATCTTTTCTAAGAAAATAAAGGCATAGGAATTTTAATACGAATGTTTGAATGAGTGGTCACATGCCCTGGACCAAAGTTTTCAGAAGCACTTATAGCCATTGAAACTGCGAAGTTTAGAGAGGTTGCAGCAAAGGAAATGGGAAGATTGCAACCTTAAACATTTTGGCAGATTTTTTTCGCAGTCTTGCCCATAATATTCACAGTACATTAATAATGACTACCTTAGCGCATAGAAGTATGATAGGCAAAAGTACACAATACACCGATTATATAAAGCTAGTCAGTGTCATATATTTTCTTACGAAAATTAGCCGGAAAAAGTTAATATTCACTGTTGTTTTCGAAAAGTAAGAAAATTTTATGAAAAGTTTCCCGTGGAGAGCTTTCCTTACTACAAAACAGAAGACAAACATTTCTAATGGGTGAAATTGATCTCCGCTCTATACGTGTCTATCAATGAATGAGAAAGCAGCTTAAAGCAGTGAATAACATTATGGCAGCAAATTGGAGCTCATCAAATATTCCAACTATTGTTAATTTTTTGTTCATAAATGTGTTTGGACCACGCACACACCAGCTCGATCTGACTACATGTGCGATTCTGTGGCTGGCAGAAAGAAGACGTTCAGCACAGAGGTGACAACATGTCCTAGACGAGAACTAGGAGCTGTTAGTGCTATGTATGAAACTCGGTTGAAACCTTTGTTGTGATTCATTTTCGATATTATTCACCTTACGAGACTAATGTTAAAGTATATCTGTATTATGTATCTGTTTTTGGTATAATGTGATTTTCATATATTTTGTATAAATCACAAATTTTATTTGATTTTAATTTATATATAATTCCATTTCGTCAATTATTTTTTACTCTGTTGGCGTGCTCGTTTTTACATATTTCTGTATTATATGAATCAATTTCAATTAGACATTTATTAATAAAAAAACAACGGACGCTCGTATATGTGTATATATGTATATTTATTTATGTAAAAGCTTTATACGAAACTTTTTCTCAGACTTCCAGGAGATAAAGTTTTCCTTTTTGAGAACCGCACGTGAAATAAAATGTAAGAATAAGACTGGTGAGTGGTGACGATAAAGTTTAGGTCCTTTGCTTTGTTTTCACGAAGTTTTGCCACCCCTTGTGTCTAATATAGTGGTAATATGCATTAGTATATCGATTAAATTAGAAAAATTATAAAGGAACCTGAAATAACCGTATGAGAAAATGGAAACATGTATTTGTCTTTTATATCTGATAGAACATCATGCTGATTATGGGGTTTTAAAGTGCTCGTTCTTGCATGACACTCTTCAATCAGATAAAATGCTTACGGGTCCAGTGGTATTGGAAATTGAAATTATGTTAAAATTGATAAGTAACATTGGATGTGCTGCTGCTCATTCTTTTATAAGGGCACTTGGATATTAAGTTTTTTATTGACCTTTACAGGAGAATTTATCAAGAAATAGCAAAGTGAAACTTAGATTTATTGGGAGTACAATAGGTGGTTAAAGGATTTTGCAGTTGGTCGTGTAGCACAAGTGGGAGAAATGAAAAATGCACACAAATGTTAATTTGTAAAATACTTGCAAAGCATAGGCATACAAGAAACTATACTCCAACCACATCAACTCTTATCATTCATGTGGATGATCTCTATCCCCACCTGTTACGAAAAATAACCAACATGTTTACAGAAGTCACCAGCGCTCTTTTTTCCAGCATGGAGAGAGCTTTACAAGAGCACCGTTTAAGTGTTGTATCGACCTGGCGTGATCCTTCGTAGACTGGCTTCCTTCTAAATTATATTTAAACTCACTTCCTGCCTCACAGAGAACGGTCTCCGCAAAAAACACCCAGTTTGTTAATGCTCTGTAGGAAAATAATTGCTGTTTGTTGCAAACGTCATATGAAACGTATACGTACACTGTGAGCAAACTGCAGAGTGTTTAAATGTTTTCTTTATCTACATCATTTACCACTGAGCATTTTATCCTTACCCACATTAATTCATATTTACGCGCCCACGCGAGCGCCTCTCGAATAGAGTGATAGTGCTGCCCTCGCCTGGACCAATTGGTGTTGTAATTATTCGCAACCGAAAAATTATACAGTTTTGCCAATGCTATGGAATGCTATATGACTGTGTACTATCGGCAGTACAAAGAATACATGTGTGCTGTGAGTAACCTATGGGAGTCAATGTTCGTTAAATATAATGTACAATATATTTTCTTCTTGTGTAGTTCTAAATTCATACACAAATATCTCTCATACGCTGTTCAGTTGGTATTCTCAGGGTCGACGTAATGAAGCAGTTGAGCCAATATTACATTCGTAAAAGCGACTATTCCAATTGGCAAATGAAGATCTGAAAAATCAAAGGATGTGAACAAGGATGGAGTAAATAACTGTGTGATAACTTATATAAATTAAAGTATTTGTACTTATAAAGTTCTTGAGCTTTTACATGTATTATGTAATACTCCATGTCTAGGGGATTAGCCGTTTGTACCATTGCCTATATCGATTAGTTTGGCTTGGAAGTTGTCAATAAATGAATGAGTTGTGGTAGTGGTGTTTTCTGTTTACATTTTCATTGTCAGAGTTTAAATTCGTCAAGTGAAATATATTCGTGATGGCTGATAATGCTTTTCACTTGAAGTGGAATAATCATCTTCAGAATATGTATTCCCAGTTGGAAACTCTTTACAGTCGTCAGAGTCTAGTGGATGTCTCAATATCCTGCACTGATGGAATATTGAAGGCCCACAGGGTAGTCTTATCTGCATGCAGCCCCTACTTTGAATCCATCTTCAGAGACAATTATTGCAAACATCCAGTACTTATCCTGAAAGGAGTTACATCTCGAGAAATGCAGGCTCTTCTTAAATTTATGTATAAAGGATCTGTTGAAGTACTAGATGCAGATATGCAGTCTTTTATGTATACAGCCAACGAACTTAAAATAAGAGGACTTGCAGATGACCTGCTTAAAGAGACCATTAAACTAGTGGCTGAAAGAGGTGGTGATTCACCTGATGAAGATCATAAAGAAAAGAGGGGTTGTGTAGATGTAGGAAATGGAGATGGGTCCGGTGTTAATGATGTGAAAATTACTGATGTAAGAACAGCAGATATTATAGAAGACCAACAGGAGGAATGCAGTAAGAGTATTCCATGTGAGCAGAGTGAAGATGTTAAAAAAAGTGCAGACCAGTCTTTAGAATTTCAGGATATTCCTGCTGCCAGTTCTTCGAAAGAGCTGGAAAGCTCGGCAGTTGAAGAACTCTCCTTGGAACCACTTCCTGTACGTATACTGTTATATATCTAAACCTTTTGAACAACATACATATGTAAGTAAGTAAATACATAACACATACATGCATACCCATATAAATTTACATTCCATGAATCAAAAAAGGTAGTCAGAATGACACTAGTATGGAATATGTTATAAAATATACAAAACAGTTAGACTAATGCAGTTTAAACTATTATGGAGCAAGAAAGAGAAAGTTTAACATACAGTATTCATTACTTATACAGGTGATACCAAATCTTATAAATTTACTGTATGTAAGACAGTGTCCTTTATCATCTAAAATTTATCAGCCAAGTGAAAGGAATATGTATGTAGCTTTTTAATGTTGATTTAAATTTTGTATTTTCATTCACCGGACTTTTGAGACTAGATAGTAAATGATTTAAAATTTTGATGCCAGCATAGTGTGCACATTTCTTACTGCATGAGAGATTGGCAGTAGGTGTGTGGAGACAGTGCTGTCCTTGAATTAACACTATTATCTAGCTGAATTTGAAATTATTTGTTGTTCTGAATGAAATTCTTGAGGTAGTAGGATTTCATATCTCTTAAATAGATTTCAACTTGAATTTCTGAGTTTGACAGTTTTCTGTAAAGCAGATTTTTTTGTTGTTAGATGAATTCCTCTCATTAAAAAACTGTACCATACTTGATTACAGAGAGAATGTAAACAAAAAAACAAAATAAATTGGTTTTCAGACTCATTTTTCAACGTAATGCACAATAATGATACTTTTTAAAGAAAGAACAATGTACAGTTCAGTTGTTTCATGTTACATTTTGAGTGCAATGGTTAATAATGTTTAGGTGTTGCTCATTCAAGAGGTGTTGATAATGATGATGAGTTCTTTGGCATTTGTCAGATATTCTGAAATTAATGCCATATGTCCTTAATTATGAATAGAAAATTATACAAATGTTATTTATTTATTTGTCTTTTGTGGGACTTTTTGGTGAGAAATGAAGTTACAATGAATGTGGGATTCACATAAACTAAGTAAGTGCTGCAGCTGTTTTAATGTAGGGCTGACATTATCAAGTATGGTCTTGTTTGTTTGTTTGTTTGTTTGGTTTTTTTGGGGGTGGGGGGGAGAGGGGATCAGATTGAAGATTAACGTCTTCTGGGTTGTTACACTGTGCCAACTGGTAAACAGTTACGTCTAAACTTGTACAGAAATCTTCCTAAAAGTTTTAAAATGTCATTTCACATCACAGTTCTTCATCAATTCTGAGCCATTTTTCACTAAAAAGACTGCTCTCCAACCCTACATTTCTTAACACTTCAACAGTATGCAGAAAGGAGGGAACTTATTGGTGATCACTGTATGAAAGAACTCAAACCCCTGCCTCCAGAATTCGGGTACTGAAGACAAAGAATGTAACCAACCCTGTGAAATTTGAGAGTCTTTTGGCAGTGACTAGATATCAAACTGACTTCGGCTGCATAATCTGCTAGGCTTTACTGACACTTATGAGGTATTTGCAGCCTTCATCCTTCTGCCCTGAACATGGAGGTACCTGAAATGTGGTTAAATTCATACCCAACTGCATGGTGTCATATCCCAGAAAACATTATTTTTCATTAATAAACTTGGCCAAGCCATCCATACTTCTGCCAAAAGAAATTCAGCAAAAAGAGGAAACACCAAAAAAATAATTTGTATGGTGGAAAGAGATCACTAATGAAGATGTCCACATTTGGACCAAAGAGCCATATGCATGATAAGCTTACCTTTGCTGCAGTTTACTAGATTGAGAGTCAGGCTTCAAGGTAAGAGAAGTGTTAAGGATGGGAAATGGAGAACTGTGAAGTCAAAGAGAAATAAGGATGAATAGGAAGGATGATGATAGATAGGGGAAAAGAGGTCTGAGAAAGAATAAACTGAGAATCAGGATACTCTGATGGCAGAGGCAGAATGTTGCTACCCATGTGTTATGTGGGGTCACAACCCAGAAGACTATTATCTTTCAACTCCTGACATTTGGGATTCTCACAGTGGTCACTACAAAAAAAAAAAGTGTTCCAGGCAGTGGTGGCCACAGAGTCTGGTAGAAGTTTTCTAACATTTAGGAGGAAAGTGGAGTCTCCATCTTCACTCTTCCATCATGAAGATGGGGGCAGCATGTTCCTCTGAAGCACTGATAAATTTCTACCATCCCTGAACACATTATTGTTCTTTCCACTATTGTTTTATGTATTCTCAGTACAGGAATGGTGTGCATAAGTACTTCATTTGCGTAAACAGAATTACTCCTGTGATGCACATAGCTCATGATTTCCAGAACATAGCAGTGAAATGTCACAAAAATCCCAGTGACCAATCAGAATATATTACAATAAAAAATAGAAATGTGTAATGAAAATCACACATGAATACTGTTTTGGTGACTACTGAATGAAACTTTATTGTATATTTTTTGCTTTGTAAAACTGCATCCTGTTGTGATTAAAACCTGTATGCTTTTAACTGGGCACAATACTGTATCCACTATCTTAGCACTGCCTGTGAATTTTAATCATACCTGAATGTTGCTACTTAAAAGAAGACTGAGATTGACATCATGAAATATCATTGTGTGTACTTTGCTTTAGCAAGCACCATTACTGGATGGAACAAAAGACTGTACAAACTGAAATTTGCTGTAGATCATCAGCCCATTCTATTGGTAATGCACTGAACTATGTCACACTTATATTGTGCTGTTTGTATGTGGATACTGGTGACTGCTTATCCTTGTCTGGGTAAAGGTAAAGCAAGAAACCAAAGAACATACAGACCATAAAGCCTCTATCCAGATAATGGGCAGTAGACTGTACAATACACTGTACTGATATTTTGTATTATATTGCAGCCTGAAACTACCGCTTTGAAGATAACACCTCCTCCAGTAGCTATGCCATATGCCCGTGAAACAAGATTTAAGGGACGGAAAAGAGTTTCCGTTGGATTCCGTCCCAGTTATCGAATTAAGACCACTGAGAAACGAGAGAGTGAAAACAAACGAATGTCAAGTGAAAATCCTGTTAAGAAGTTGACAGGTACAACCAAAGATGAGTCACAAACTCAAGTACAGAGAACCGGCAAGAGACCATGTGTGTCATTGGAGAATGGGAAACAAACTGAGGGCGGAAGATTGGTTAAGAATTTTAAAGGAGAGACAAATCAAGAGATGATGACTCCTTGTAGTGTTGAAATAAAGGAGGAAGTTCAAGAGATGGACATGTTCTGCATATCTGCCCTAGCCGAACGGAATGCAAGGTCTGATACAACTGATAATGCGGATGGTGATAGCGGTGACAATACTGAAGTGTATGACACAAAAGAAGAGTGGAATACTGATACAGTGTGTGCCTTCTGTTATCTTGATTGTCACACATCTGCAGACCTCAAGAAACACCTTCGTGCTCATACGGGAGAGAAACCTCATGAGTGTGACCTTTGTGAGCTTGCATTTGCACGGGCTTCTCACCTTGCACGTCACCGTCGTGTACATACAGGTGAGCGTCCCTTTACGTGCGATGGTTGTGGTCGCACATTCTCTCGTCAAGACAAGTTGAAGCAGCATGCTCGCCGCCATCATGCTGCAGAACCTGCAAGAGTTCACTCAATTTGTGTAGAAAAACCACGCAGACCAAGAGGCAGACCACCAAAGGTAACAAGTTGGGATTGCTTTATTGGAGTAACATATTACTTTTAGACTGACAGAGTTTGCTGTACCATTTTTGACTTGTCAAGTTGTCTTTCATCAGCAGTGGCAGAGCACCACTGCAACAGGGAACGTGACAACCAACTTCAGGACATCAAAAACTCTCATTCACTCCCTGTAATAGTGGAGGGGGCCTACCCAGGATTTTTTTATTTTTATGACTTTTTTCAGGGCCCTAAGCTGGCATGTTCTTCCTTTCCTCCCTCTTTGTCATTCCCATAACTTCCTGAATCCCAACCAGAACTGCATTCCTCACCACTCCTAAGTTCCATCAATGGATGCCTAATGAGGTCAGCAAGATGTAGGACACTTCAGTTTACCGTAATTGATTATTTTATTTTATGAGTTATTTTAATTTTGTGTTTTATTGTAATTTTGCTTTACTTTTCCCTGCCAGCATCATTCCATGATTAACCTCACAGTTACTGCATCTCCAGCAACACTGTATAGTTTTGGCATTTCACAGGATCACTAAATTAAATTTAACACTATTTCCTAGTCACCAACCCATCTCTTGATTCTATGGCTGGGTAGGTTATCTGCCCTGACTTCTCACCTGACCAAGAACAAACACCGAGGCCCCACCCAGTGCATATCACCACTCCTATCATTCGTATCTCTGTAACATACCCTTATCCTCCCATATAATTACTCTTATTTGACTGCTTGACCCTGAAGATGAAGGCAGTACAATTCATTGAAATGTTTACTACTTACCAGTTGACATGACATAACAACCCAGAAGATCTGAGTCAATTACCTTCCCCATCCAGTGCCATCCATGGAAAACTCTGAGATCTTACCTGCTTTACTGACACTGTTAGGGGTCTCAACTTCCTAGTGTTGTATGAATATACGAGTATAACAGTGCACATGTACAGGTAATGTAAAGTAAAGAAAAGTAACAGTAAAGCTCACCCTATAACAGGCAGTGAAGGCCAAGATGGGTAGTAAAGTTGTGGTCTACTGTCTGTTTAACCTTGGCACTGGATGGTGACAGTGTGCATATATGTAATGTAATGTGTGACAGTGGTATATATTGTAAGAGACTGTAAGATTTCACCATTAGTTTTATACTTTTTATTTTTGGTACATAGGCCTGTCTTGTATTGTACAATAAAATCTTCTTAATTCTGAGTGCTCAGGGCTAAAAAGAATTGGGCTTCGTCTTGTGTGCCCTTGAAAGTTCCCCAAATTTTACAGTGTACACTTACCTGTCATATGGGTGGTTGGAGTCCTGATGTTATGTTGTAATCTTCAATGTTTTTATGTGATTGAGTAATTATGAGATCCCCTTCTTTTACTGTTAAGCACCTGCTACATTATTTAATACAGTTTGCATCATAGTACAAGCCAATGGACAATAATTCGTGTTTGTCAGACTTTGATATTAGTTGTTTGCTTCTTGGAGTAAGACTCAATTGATCTTTGTTGCAGAGGTGCCTAGTTTTAGAAAAAGATGAATTATTACACAAATTATTCTGAAAATAACATAATACAGCAGACTTCTAATAGTCTGCCACAGCCAGGACTGAGGTGGTTCTGGACAGTTGGATGTGCTGGATTATCAGGAGCATCTTCAAAACCAGGGGTCTACAAATTTTCCAAAAATCTAGAAGCCACCTCAAAATTCTAGGCATCAGAAGGGTGACATTAACCAAGTTCCATACTGAGGACCCACAAATTTAGGTGCCACCATACAAAACTTAGTTGCCCAGGTGACCTCACATCCTAGATTTCTCCACCCATGCTGTAAAACCTTCAAAAAAAAATCTTTGTCAGTGACAGTGTTTTTTTTGTGGGGGGGGGGGGGGGCATCTACTTCCACTGGCGCCTTCATTCACCTGTGATGCCATTATTACACTTTGATGGATATAGGTGTTCAAAATACAAGGTGAAAACAGTTGAGAAAAATACAACATAACAACAGAAATGACATTGAGATGACATGAGATTGTTATTATCCTTGTTATCATCTTTATGCAGGGTTTTCCAATTACATACCTGAAAATGACGAGAGGTACCAACTTGATGCAACAATTATGATTTATTATCATAAATAACACTACATGTTTCGGACATCTATATGTTAAGTTATCTATATGTCCATCTTCAGGAGTGCAGGTTGTGTACTACTGCATATGGTGTTTAGCACTAGGTGTTGTGGCTGTGGTCCTAAGGAGCCGGTGTGTAGTCTTGTGCACTGGATACAAACTTACACACAGTGCACAAGACTACACACCGGCTCCTTAGGACCACAGCCACAACACCTAGTGCTAAACACCATATGCATTAGTACACAACCTGCACTCCTGAAGATGGACATATAGATGTCTGAAACATGTAGAGTTATTTGTGATAATAAATCATAATTGTTGCATCAAGTTGGTACCTCTCGTCATTTACATACCTGAAACAAACCATGTTTCTAGGGTATATACTGTTGCAGGTGTTCTGTGTTTACAATTTGTGCCACATGTAATGCTATTTTGCCCATGAAATATGTTTTGCACTTTTGCATCAGCACTTTCTGTAGTATGTGTGCAGTGCCCAATATATATATATATTTTTTTTTGGGGGGGGGTGTGGTGGCAGTTCTTTAATTTCATGCTCTCCTGGTATGTTGCTCAGGTATTGTCTGAGTGATTTTAAAATGGTTACAGTTGCCCCAGTTATTACTGGTATCACTTCTTTTGCTTTCACATTCCACATGCACTGAATTGAGGTCTTTATATTTTAAAATCTTCTCAGCTTCTTTCTTGATAACATTTCTGCCTCCAGGAATTGCAACATCTATTAACATGCATGTTTGTATTCTTCTTCTTTTTCTTCTTCTCCTCCTCATCATTTCTTCTTCTTTGTCTGCTTCTTCTTCTTCTTCTTCTTCTTCTTCTTCTTCTTCTTCTTCTTCTTCTTCTTCTTCTTCTTCTTCTTCTTCTTCTTCTTCTTCTTCTTCTTCTT
>JGI20166J26741_11708362_pt1 | contig 10791 bp, 7 predicted proteins | sample TergutCu122P5_FD_26741 | JGI IMG/M metagenome (IMG submission 26741) | reverse complement strand
AGAGACCAATGGGGAGACCCAGACGCAGATGGGAGGATAATATTAAGATGGATCTTCAGGAAGTGGGAGGGGGTTGTGGGGACTGGATGGAGTTGGCTCAAGATAGTAACAGGTGGCGGTCACTTTTGAGTATTGTAATGAACTTTCGGGTTCCATAAAATGCAGGGAATTTCTTGACTAGCTGCAGAACCAGTTAGCTTCTCAAGTAGGACTCTGCTCCATGGAGTAAGTAAGTAAATAACTACCTATTCATATATTGATGACTTATATAGTGAAAATTATCACTATATTATTACACTTTATTTATATATATATATATATATATATATTCTGCCAATTATCTATGACAAGTTGCCATATAGACTGTACACATTGACCAAACTTGTAAGTCCCTGAAGATGGCCAGGATATAGGGCCAAAACATGTTTGAGCTTTGCGTGTTTCAGGCTTCTGCCGCAAAGTAGCTAACAACTGTGCTCTTCTGGGTTATTATGCAGCAAGAATCTTGGATTATTGAACCCTGAGGATGGGACTGATAGGTTGTCCTGAAACATCAGTACGAAATTACCACTGCTTGCTGTGTAATAACCCAGAAGAGCGCATTTCTCTTGTAGAAGCTTTGTATAATAAATACAAAAACACTGTGCAACTAGATGGTAATAAATTTGTGTGTATTAGACTGTTGCAAAGAAGATGTACATCATCAAACACAAAAGACTTACTACTGAATAGTTCAGCTGGAAAGAAACAGAGCTAAAGGTATAATTGTAACCGATGACAAATGTGATAAGATTGAAAAGTATGTCAACACAATTAACCCTTCCAGTGGCCACCATCAGAGAGAACTGTTTTATTTATTGGCACTGTCAATTGCCAGTGAAATGATACTGACAGAGGAAAAATGAAGTACTTCATCACAGCACTACTTTGTCCACCACAATTCCCACATAGACTGGCCTGGGAACTAATACACACTAACATTTTGCAGGAGGAGTTCCTGTTGATAAAGACACTGTCAATGGAGACTATGTGCCAGTCAACTTTTCTTTAGAAACCAATGGGAAATAAGCTTCATTGTTAAGCAGGAATATACTGTGTCCGTGTCAATAAATACTTGAAATCAATTACCTGATATAAGGATACTCATCACTATAGAACTGGCAGAGGGGGTTTTGATCCAGCAGTAATTCAGAAAGTTGCATTGGTCGTAACACCTCCAGATCCTTCACATTTTTCACCTGAACACAATTCCATATACAAAATTTTAAGCTCTCAGGAGTACCGATGTTGCATAATAAACTAGACAACTGTACATCACCTTCTTCCTCAGAATTTAATGAGTGTTGTAACTGACTGATACAGCAAGAACACACTGCACACTATCCAACATTGAAGGCACTCAGTATTTTTGAAGGTAAATAAACATGTTTTTGGATCTAACAATGCCATTATATAAGACATCCATGAATTAGCTTTTGCAGTGAGACCTTGCTGAGAAATCATAACCTCCGAATGTTTTTTTCAAACACTGCAAAACCACTTGCTCACCCACCTCCTATGAACAGTAAGTAAGCTCCCATGCAGGTGACCTGTGTATCCTCTTCTAAAAATTAAAACTGTTTTCACCACACCATCACCTCCAATACCCTGCCTCCTGCATTATCTACAGAAGGGCCTCCAGATAACCACCACATTCATTCACCCCACAGATAGAAACTAATGTTTGCCACAACATCATTAAATCTGCTTCTTATATGTGGCATAAACCAGAAGTTAATTCAACATCCTGAATGTCAGCTGTGAAAGCCAAGAAGACTAGTAGAGAGGCTGTCGGTCTTTCTCTCTGTCACGACATGCTTGAAAAATGATATCCGCATATGCGACACACTTTCATGGGAATACCAACATTTTAATTAAATAAAAATAAACAGGTATGAATGAACCATTTTTATTATTTACAGATGAAATATGAATAATACTAGTAGTACTTAAACTGTGAGAGAATTTCATCAATGGGCAATATGGGACTGGTGTAATTTAGAATTTTTGAATACGAGGGCAAATGATAGACTCACCTGTATCTCACTATCAACATCACAGGTGTCACCCAATTCTTTGACTTGATTGATTTCAGTGCTGTTAATGCTACCTCACAGAGGCACAAAATTGCAAAAATTAGTGAAATATCCGGAGCCTTATTCATAATTTTGGCATAATAATTTTTCAGTTAAATCCAAAAGTAATCAACAAAAAATTATGATTTATGAGTTATACCTTAAGAAATCTCGATTAAGCCTTCTTTTATGTAAGTGTTGGATTTGATGCCACATGTATTACATTCAGCAGAAGCTCCAAATGGCAAAACAACCCATTTGATTCAATCTGCCAATACATAAGGGAAGTATTTTTTCAAACACTCTTGAAGACTTGGTATATATTCACATATATTCTTCTTTAACTGAATTTTCAAGACACACCTAGCGCTTTCTGGCAACACATCAGCATGCTGCAACACATACTCTGAGAAGCACTGGACTAAAATACAAGTATCTCATTTAACTCTGATGATTTGTGATGATTATACAACTGTTAAGGAACACAAGTACAGTTAATGAAATTAGAAACTAGTAATATGGAGAAATAAGACATACAGGATCACCAATTTTTCTGACAAATACTGTTTGTTACTTCCCAGACTGTTCTGTGTTGTGGCAAGCAGCACAGCAACTGCCATAATTCCAGTTTTCTGTGATTTGAGATCCATTCATTCTTTGTCAATATAGTGCATTATTACTAGGTTTTCACCCATCACATTTACAGAAGGTATTGGAAACTGTCTTCTTTGGCTCTCACACTTCACATTTAACAAGCAAGTTTTTCATTACACATTTATGAGTTACTGTTTCTGTGGTACCCTGTGATTGAGAATATCTCAATTTAAAGGGCACATCAGGTTAAGTGCATCTTTGCCTGAAAACAGAAACAGAGCTGGCTTCCGAAACGTTATGTTTGTTTAAAATATTAGGCAATGGACAAAGTCCCAAAAAAGAATTTGTCAGTTAACTTCAAATGTGCTCTGGTTCACAGCGACCCAGATTGGCATGGTTCAGTTTGGAGCTTCATAGAAAAATTTAAGATGACCAAACATATTTAAGCACCAAATTTAAGGGAAAAACCTCGTCTTGCATTTGAGTAAATACAGTAAATGGTCCGGCTGTGTTTTTACATCAGACAGCATTGCAGTAGATATTAAATTACTGATAATACTGAAATTTGGTATGAACAACATCCCCCTGAAGGACCTTACATCTTGGTACTTTTGTAACAACACATCAACAGTATCAACATGTTGCAGGTCCAAATCTGTGAGGTGAAAAGTATCATTCAATACTCAATCCTAAAATTTTATACAATCATGGTCTGTACCAAATATGTCCTTGCTACAACCCTCCGCTTGGAATAACCTACGCTCTTGACATATGGCACTGCTTCCTTGACTGACAAGTAACTTTTCTGATAGCAACATATGCTTGTTCAAACCCTGTGGGTCGCAGCTGCTGTTTTAATGTCTTGTTCAGTTATCTGATGAGAATATTTTTAGAAAATGTCTTTCAGATGATAATTTCTAATTCAATGTGGCCCAGTAAAGTCAAGTCACTGCTACTGTATTTGATTAACTTGCCCCCTGTAACAAACCAAGTGACAAAGACAGCCAGCCAACTACTTATACTCAAAATGGTTTACTCAAGCAACCTCTTGCGCTAGAGGTCACTCGACTGGACCACAACCCACACACAACACCTGCACCTTGTTCAACTTCACATGCACATAATTACAACAAGATACTTTTTTTTTTGTGTCTAAACTAATCAGTAGTACCAGTGCCACAAATAAATTTAAAACATAAGAAACAGAAATCAATTCAAGGAACAGAATTATTTAAACTTTCATATCAAGTGCCAGTTTCACCCACTGATGCAGCACCACATCCAGAAGAAGAAAGAAATGTTTTTTTACCAACTACTTATAAATTTAATGTGATATGTCACTGTAACAATGTAGAAGTTATGGGTGTTAATTCATTGTTTTTCATTGAAGTAGGTAGTAAGAAACATCAATCATCCAGGGTCCCTTACCACACAAAATGTACTGATTACCAATTTATTTACCTTATCCCAAACTCCTATAATGAGACATCATTTGTTCTTTTCACTTGGATGCTGACCCACATGTTCTAGACATGATCCTAAATATATTTGGCTAGTGAGATAAAATGAACACTGTCAGGGGCATAATTAATTACAATTTCCATGCAAAATTTGCTATCAATGGTGTGAAGCTGTTACAGTGATGCACAATTCAGTAACCTGTAAAAATGTGTAATTTTTATGTTAAACTTTTAGGAAAATAAAGGCAAGAAACTAGTGTTGGTCTCATGACAAACTCTTATTAACCACATACGTTAAATTCGAGGCGACATGTTATGAACACATCTGCCACTACTTATTCCATGATTTATGAGAATTGGCATACATCTCCCTCCGCTGCATGATGAGGCCACATGTATGTGCTAGCAATATTACCACCACTTTTTGAACCTTGAATTTTCTTGTCAAATTGTGGTGGTCTATACGAATCTAACCGAACAGTGATAAACAAAACGAAACATAAACCAGCTGGAAACAAACGCATATGTAGCAATTAATGAATGTTTGATTTTTGCATTCAATATATATTCAGCTTTACATGAACTGACACCTGCAATCTCATGCCAGCAAGACAACAGTGGCACCACAAGTGCTCAGGGAAAAAAATGTGAGCATTTATAACAAGTAACATCTTTCTCCATTATGAGCAGATATTTTGAAATATTCATTTATGAACATGCAAAGTACAACTACAACACACATTGTATTTGATAAGAATAAACATCATTCATGTGCCTTATAGTTGGTTAGTCATTTTCACAAATGCCTGTAAATATCAAAGTGGTCATAAAATTTTAGTTCAATGTGTACAGGCTTCAACTGTACCTGACCTACCCTCCCTCTTCAAGCTGTCTACTTCATCTCTCAAACAGTGTGGGAAAAACAGTAGTAAAATTATTTGTGAAATATTCATGATGCTGTCAGTATGTGAAGGCTACACAGCACAGAATGGCAGGATAAGTGGTGAATGATGAAATGGAAAGGATTTTAAAGGAGGCCATTTTGGATTAATGACGGTATTGGTCTGGCACATGCCTGAATGGAATGATGAAAATCAGGAAGGATCCCAGTCCGGCAATGTCATGGCCAAAAAGTGATCTGGGCCTCTCCTGGATGTAAGTCTAGAGCATTTCCCTACACAAACCACCTAGGTACAGTCATGGTCAAATCTCATGTACTGTTATGGTATCTACTTAGACTGAGCAAAACTACTAAAAATCCCAGTCAGGATACAGAATATCCTGGCCAGGATTCACAATGGGCACCTCCCAAATACAAGCCATAAGTGTTACTACCATATTTTAATTGACCTAACTTAGTCACAGTAGCATTAAGTGACACTAACTAAACAAATATGTATTCATCCAGGCACCTAAAATGCATGCAATAATGGTGAATAAAACACTTCTTCCTCACTGTCTGAAAACTAAATGCATACGTGACACTGCAGAATCACAGTCTAATTACCATGTTGTGCCTGAGGTCCAGTTTCACAAGCGTCTGAATCATCCAAAGGGCCTCCAGGGCCCTGAGTGAGCTTAAGTCATTATGTGACAAGTTGATGGATGTCACCAATTTATGAGCAGATTTAACTGCATTCAAAACATGGGAGAGGATCTTAGCCTGTGACAGTGGGCAGAATACAAGATCACAAAGATCTGTAACAAAGAAACAGACAACTTCAATGGTAACGCAATGAACATGCCGTGTTTTTAGTTTCGTGTGCAAATGTGATGTAGAGTTTGGTCTTAAAATTACATAAGGGAGGGCAAATTTTTAACCAATTTTCTGAGCATACTGACATATGAGCTCAGCTATGTGAATCAGTTGAGTGTTGAAGTCACCTTATGTATTCTGGAACATTAGGCTTAATTGGTATATTTCACTTTTATACAATGATTTTTCTATTTAAAGCATCATAGCATATATGGCAAAACCTTGCAGTACATGGGCTGAGAGCCAGTGATCTAATAAATAACACAATGAAAAACCAAACTACCTACTGTACAGGAAGGCACAAAAATACAGAGCTCAGTGAGATTAAAAGTTGCCATGACAAACACAGGAAAACTTGGTACAGAGAACAGAATATGAGCTGGATGATCAAAGAATCAGGGTTCAATTTCCAGCAGGAGCAAGGGATTTTTCTCTCCGCCAAAGCATCCCAACTGGCTACAGAGCCCATCCACCCTTCTCTTCAATGGGTAACAGGGGCTCATGATCCAGGAATAATGCAAACTCCAGCACGAAGCTGACCACTCATGCCCACTCACTGCCCAGGTTAACATGGCATGTTGATATGCTTCTGCTTACCTAAATGCCTTCAAGGTATGCTGCTTAATAAATCAGAGACAATTTCACTTTTATGTCCATCAGTCACCACGGCAAAAAGCTCTTCACATTTTCAAGGACATCAGCATATGAGTACATGGGGCAGTGACAAATGCTACCTGAGTGGTACTCATCCACTTACAGCAAGGGTGCACAAACCCCAGGCACCAGGTCACCCAGGCACCAGGTCACCCAGGCAACTGAAGTTCATATAGCAGCACAAAACATTTATAGGTCCTCAGTACGGAACTTGCTTCATGTAACCTTTTTGACAAATAAAATTTTGAGGTGGTTCCTAGGGTTTTGGAAAATTTGTGGACCACTGACTTTCAGCCTTGTAAACCTGAAACAAACCACTTGCAATGGCAACTTGCAATGTGACTTACAATTGTAGTGCTACTTTTGCACACGCTGCACTTTAATTTAGAATTGAGAAAGAAGCCAGCTTGGAACATCCAGCTCCACATACACAGAATAGTGTGAATCACTCAGAATCACCTTGCTCATATGAATAACACTGTGAAGAGATATTCAAGACACTCAGTTTGCACCCGCTAAAATGTGAAATACCATCACCCAGAATTGCCAGAGGCTGTTCTCTTCTGCAGTGGAAACTATATGACCTGGGGCGCCAACTAAGTAAATTTGTGCTTTATATAAAAACACGAGATGGACAAGATGAGGGTGGGAAGAAGAGGAGAAATGGCAACTGCATTAAACATGCAGACAAACTACTTCTTTCTTTCCTCTATCTTTTGATATACCTCATGGCTATTACAAATTAAACAATTTCCTTATTTTTCATGGGAACTATATATAAATGAACTTTTATTTCATGCATATTTGTCCCACCCTCATACTTAACAAGACAGCTGCCTGCTGAACAAATATTACTAATTTCAAAATCATCTTCTTCAAAAATAAACACTGTTATTGTCTTCCATTTTTCTGTTAGTCTGATAATTTGATAGACAAGAATAACTTTCCTGTTTTCTTAAAGGCACTGTGAATATATTTATGGCATAGTCCATAACAAATCTGATAAACTGAACATTTTTCTAATGTTTCATGGTACAAGTCAGCTTCTGTTCTCTTCCACCTATCTATTCAAATTCTAATTTAGAAGTTAAAATTCTCTCAATACTTTAGAACACTCTGAGGCTGATACTTGAAAATAAAGACTTTATGGACACTGCCTGGAATTGGGCAGTGTAAACAAACATTCTCAGCCAGCAGTACTGACAATCCTCCACTGTAATAGTGCAAGGTACAGTTAACAGAAGCTAACAGTCCATTCTACAGTGCCAAGTCTCAGAAAAGCAGATAAATGGATAGGTGGAAAAACACTTGTAAATTACTATATACTAGTACACAGCTCAATGGAATTTCAACAGGGCAAATATGACAATTTCTGACCCTCCCTATGATTTCCACAGATAACCTTTCCATTGATCCACTCTTGCACATCAAAGCACTGAAGAACACTACAAAATCACAATTTCACCAAATACACACACCATGAACTTCAAAGTTCTTGAAAGACAACTATGTAGAATAAGTGGCTATACTATTTAGAAACAATTTTATTTTGATGCATCCTGTTGAGTTTCCATTATCATAAATAAATAAAACTATACCATCCAACACAACACTGTGTGGGACAGCACAGTTTTGTTTCTGATATTGACAGACAACTTTTTTGGCAACAGTAATGGCCACTCTGTCAAACGAAGCATAGGCATGCCTTGTTCTTCAACAGTGAGACTCTTTTCAGCAGTCACTGCCACCAAGTGTATGTATCAGTAACTACAAAGGTCACCCTGTAACACATGGCAACTATCCCTTTGGCCAAAAAGACAGCAACGTGGGAAATGGAGCATATACGTTTCAAAACATGTGGCGCATGCTTCTAAATTTACCATCTGAAGTAGGGGGGTATATATCCACAGGACAGCACAAGCATTTTACTTGCCAGCATCATCCACTGGCAAACTCATTTTTAAATGTTTTGTCCAAGGGCCACAGATTAGAGTAGAGATTCTGTGGTGTTTGCTTCCTTTCACATTGCTGGCAACGAATCATGGACAACTTCAAGGACCAATGTCAGGGTTCTTCAGATTGTCTATGAGTAGTCTGTGTTGTACTCTTTGTTCCACATTCACTCTAAATGCCACAAGCAACAAAACCATGTTTCCAATGATGTGTGGTTCACTTGTCTCCTACCAATGGCTATGGTACATGTCCCCCACCTGATTCATACTCATAAGTACATGCCATGTTCTTTCAAATATATATACTGCACTTGCCTTTCCAACACTGCCAGACTGCTGGTGAAAAAAATTCTGTACTTACTTGAACACAATGCAAGGTTCTTTCCCCCTTAAATTTGGTGCTTAAATAAGTGAGGTCATCTTAAATTCGCATATGAAGATGATGGACATGTCAGGAGTCAGTGTGAGGAAGACAAAAGCACTGACTGAAGATGGAGACAGTGACACCGATTGGTAAAGATAGAAAGAATCGGACATGCTCTCTCTCTCTCTCTCTCTCTATCGCGCGCACGCACGCACGCGCGCACGCACGCACGCACACAAAATCCCAGGAATGAACTTGCCGACCAACTGGCGAAGGAGGCGGCCTGTGACAACAGCCTACAAACATGCTTTAACAAAATTCCAAAAAGCGAAATAGTACACCTAGAAAGTCAGAAGTCCATAACAAAATAGCAGCAACAATGGGATGACTCTAACAAAGGACGTGTTACCAAAGAATACTTCCCAGATGTTAAGGAAAGACTAAAAAAAATCAACCTAACACCCAATTTCACTGCGATGGTGACTGGACACGGGATGACCAAAGCATACCTGCACCGATTCAAGATAACACAATCTCTGGAATGTGTTTGTGCCAAGGGCGACCAGACTGTGGACCATCTCATATTCGACTGCCCTAAACTTGAAGAGGAAAGAGAAAAACTAATAGCATTTACATCGAGAGAAGACGACTGGCCAGTGCGGAAATGCGATCTAGTGAACAAATACCTAAACCAATTCAAACAGTTTACAAATTCCATTCATTTTGAAAAACTGTAGTGATCAACGACTCTATAGCTGAGTTCAAACAACTAAGACAGAAAACCAACACAAAAACAAATTACATAAACTAGATAAAAATGTATAGACAGCATGTAGTATTACACAATGTAATGGAGCATGCAGCAATTAAAAACACACACACACACACATATACATATATCCAAATTCGCATAAATATAACAGAATATCAGATGTCATACCTGGATCCCTGTGGAAGTTTGAAAGATCTAGGTATTTAGTCTTCCTGTTGAACCTCTTCTGAATCACATTCAACAATATCTCATTGGCATTAAGTCTGACATCCTTGATGTGTGCAAATGCAAGTACAATTTGAAGTTCCAACTGTTAATGCAACAAAAAACGTATGTCAACCAGTTTATGCTACAAGTTTATTTAACCCTTTGGTGCCAGAATTAAATGCCCAGTATGAAATGCAGAAAACCAGGACCTAAATGATGCATTTAATTTTTTATGCATAGAGTTACCAAGAAAAAAAAAAGCTACATCTTATATTTTTCCCTCAAATTTAACAAAATAAAATATAAGCTGCTACACAGGAAGAGTCCAACACAACCAATATATTTAATTCAAATCAGCTTATACTTAGTTCAAGTCAGCTACGTGTTTCAGTCCTATATGGTCATCATTAGTCTGGCCCACAAGAAACACAACAAGTACGCAGTTATGTTTAAGATTGAGATCTCAGTGCTTTAGATATGTACTGTATAAAATGTATAAAGTTGGATAGTCTTAGAAAATAACTTGGTAAATGTTACAATGTATAAGTTTTTAAAGTTGTAAAAAGTTTAGGTAAGGAATTCAATAAAATTATATTGTGGGTTAAAATGTTTAAAATGGAGAGATCGTAGGTGTTTAGAGAGGACGGCTATAAACTGTCCATTGTAGAGGACCCTTGTTGTGAATATGTCGTTCTTCCGAAGAGAATGGTGCATGTGCTTTTCTATTTAATTTAGAAACTTGTGTTTGTAAATATCTGCACAACTTGTCTGTATCTGCACACTCTGGATATCTCTTCAGTTATTAGTCCACATATATTTATAGGGTAAGGGCGGGGATTGCCGGATACCATTTTGTTTTTTAAAGTTTTTGGCATGTCAGAATTATTTCTTAACATATTTTTCTACCTAGATATAATC
>JGI20166J26741_11708029_pt1 | contig 10793 bp, 14 predicted proteins | sample TergutCu122P5_FD_26741 | JGI IMG/M metagenome (IMG submission 26741) | reverse complement strand
TCTTCATTAGGAACAATTTTCCAGCCTATGAGGATTAATTCTGTACCAGATGTCAAATGTTTTTGTAATAATAAAAATGTGTTACATGCACAATCAATGGCATGACATTTCGTGCGCCACCCTCTATACAAAAAGTTAAAAAATTAAAGCTCCTGTTTCAATTAAGGTGGGGCATGTAAAACATCTACTACAATATAAAGTGCATCTAAAAGGTATTTAGAAAAGATTCTGTAAAATGGCAGATTTTCTGATGTCTCAATTCTGTCCACATCCTGCTAATACACTCTGGTTTAGATGCTGTATGGCTCATGTAATCTGAATCTTCAGTACTGCAACAAAGTATGACATAACACAAAATAACACAAATAACATGAAGTCGAAAGCAATAAAATCACATCAGGTCATCTTGGTGACCAATGGGTTGGTTCATGACACTGCCAACACATTTGTCAGGATGATGTTCAAAAACAAAATGCTACATATCCAGGAAAAAAATATGAAGGTACACTATCAAGTATGAAACTAACCCCACAGAGCATAGTCCTTCCTGAGAAGCTAACGCTTCCCCAGCAAATCAAGAAATTCCCCATATTTTATGAAGCCCACATATTACCATGTCCTCGAGAGTAAGTATCCACAGACCAATTAATAAAAAAAAAATGGGAGGGGGGAGGGGGAGGTGAGATACTGCAGACATTAACATAGTCTGACAATTGCAGTTTCAATTTGGGTGAGAATGACTTTTAAGTTAGATACTTAATAATTACCTTGTATATAAATTAACAAATCTCTGGTAATAGAAGAACCAAAAGGTCCAGCTTTGCTAACACAACAGATGGACATGACAAATCAGTGTCATCCACCTTTCGTCCTCACACTTTCTTGCAGTCCACCTCACAAGCTTCACTAAAGGTAAGGATAAAGTTGTCTCCTATACATGCCATGAAGGCACACAAGGGGAGTGGTTGGCACCACTCATTTTTAACCTTGGCATTAGATGGAGGTGAGTGGATAGCCTCACACACTGGCCACTTTACTCACAGGGAAAGAGACCCCAGCACCCACTGAACAGGAGGCTGCATGAGCCTCAGAGCTAGTCTGCATGTTTTGGAGAAGATATAAATCTCTTGCCTCTGCCAAGACTCAGATATGAATCTGCATTGTCCAGCTGACAGCCTAATCATAGTACTGGCTACACTATCCTGCCAGCCTACAAACTGCAATTCATTCTGAAAATTATATCTAATGAGACACACTTGAGGAATAACTATAGAAATAATATAAACACACCATCAGATTTAGAGGTTGTACAGATTTCTTCTTCTGCACTACCATGTAGAACCCAAATTACACAATCAAATATCAGTCACTGACACAGAGAGATGAAAAATATCGATCAGTAAGATAACTGCCACAGTGTAAATCCAGTCTTACTTGCAAACAATTACATCTGTTCTGGTGAGAATTACTGGAACATTTAATGGCCATATGCTGCACTACTGTAATGGTAAAGCATACAGTCTAGCTGGTTAGGCATTGTACTATTCCAGTACCAACAGTCTTAGCCTTGAGTTAAAATCCTACTCCTGCCTCATTCTCTGTCTTCAAGTGACTTTCTTCTAAAATACTCCCCAACCAAACTTTTGGATACAATACATAGAAAGTCCACCACACCCACCCACATTTCATTAGCCCAACAACACTAAGTTCTGCACAAACCACAAAGAATCTCAGTAATATCCTTCACTGCTAACTGTTTCACCCATCCCTGGTTCAAATGTTTGATGCAGTCCTAGACTGAGAACACAAATTTACGAATTCAGGAAGCAGAAAACCTGCTTCTAAATGGGAACCAGATAAGATCATTGCAGACTAGCAGACCATGCCTGATTGGATCAGTCATTTCATTAGGAAGGGGGAAAAAAAGGTTGAACAGTGTCATAACTAAAAAGCTTCTTCTTCTGGCATAAGACAGCCCACATACCAAATGAATCGTATGGGTCTATATTGGCGCAAGGTAGGTTCCAGCAGTGGATAGCACCATCCAAGCCTCCACTGTAACACTGTTCCCCTGTAGCACTCATCGCCAAACACAAGACAGGCCCAGTGTGGCACCGGAATGTGTACAGTGGCTCCACATCTAATGAGGCTGACCTACAAACAACATAACAATTTACCCACATCCTAATGCATATCAGGTTTCTAGTGTTTTAATCACTGTCAGAAACAGACATCCAATGCTTGACAGACATCCAATATTTCATGAACTAAGGTCTCACAAATATTATGGATGTTTAGCTATTCCATTATTTCCAGTCTACGTCACATTTATGTCAGAAACATAGAGGAACCCAACATTTACATTTCTCTGGCCACAGATGGATAAGAATGTAAATTGTAGTAAATAAAAAACATGCATTCAGCACTCATGCTCACCTTAACATTTAACTTGCACTGTCAGAAAATTCAGATAATTACCAAGCAATGTATGAATAATTTTACATATTCCCTGAAACCAAAGATATGCATTATCATGTTACAAGTTAAAACTACCTACTTGCAGGAAACACTACAAAGTGCCTGCATAGAATAAACAGTGTATAAATCTATTTGTGATGATATACTATCATAATCAAACTAGATACTGCTAATCTACAGGGGTGCTGATAAGTCCTTAGCCTGACCTACTTCGCGATGTATTTTGTTTGATGCTAGTCTTGCTATATATATAAACAGTACTAATATTTCTCCAATTATGATTATAAATAGGATATATGAAAATCAAAATCTTCTGTCGCTGTAGCTTGTTTCCTTCCTGGTCAGGCTAAGGAATTATCAGCACCCCAGTATGTACTTTTCCAAGAATGTACAAGACCCAAAAAGTCTATCAACATGTGAAAGCCCAGTGAATGTTCCTTCTAAGGAAATAGTTTTTGTTTGTTTTTTGCTGCCATTACACCTGCACTACATGCAGCAGACAGAGCTAACGACTACATAACAACAACAACAACAACAACAACAAAACAACAACAACAATGACAGAGCACAGTACCATTCAAGTGGATCTGCATCTTATCTTCTTCCTTTTCTTTTGCCCTACAGCCCTTAACTTTGACACTGGCTTTGCTCATGACAGATGCCCATTTTGTTCTGCCAACAGCTCTTGTTCTCCATATTTTTACGTCCATATTCAAATCCAATACATCATCATCAAACCACTTTAAACCAGATCTTCCTTTTTTTCTCCCTCCCCTACACTTGCCTTCCAGTAACTTCTTCACTGCTTCTGCATCATCCATTCTTACAACATGCCCAGGACATTCTAACATTCATTCCTCCATTCATTCTTTCCATTGGCATGTGCAGAATGTGATGATTCCTTGCCGTTCTCAGGAGCTTCTTCCATTCTATTATATACCCATTCCTTCCACCCATTTCCACCAACTAGTCTTCCATCCTCCCTCATTCATCTTGCCATCTATTTCTTGATCTACCTCTCAACCTTGTTGTTTCCAAAATTCATATACAATACTTTTTTGGGAATTCTATTTTCTTCCATTCTCAGTACATGCCAAAACCAACATAATCTACATATCACTTGCATTGGCCACTCCAACATACATACTTTAATTACAGTTAAAATATCTGGAGATTTATAATTACTATACATTTCTTGATTACTTTTTATTCCACAATGACCATTTTCATGTTGGTTCATATATTATTCTCAGAATTTTCCTTTCCCACATCATTAAAGACTCTTCCCATTTTTTTTGTACTTGTCTCTTATACTACAGTAAAATGGAGTAAAATATCAAGCTTGTCAAAGAGAACCACAGACTTTCAAAAAGTTAATTTTTTACCTTCAAAAGAGGCATGGCAAGGTCAAGATCTGGGAGACAGTATAGCAGTAGATGTGGCCAGTCACTTACCCATCCCCTTTGGTACAGACACCCAGCATCTTACTCTGGACTAGTTTTCCATATTAAGTTGGTAGAAGTCATAACCAAACGATACACATGGGAGCTTCCTGGGTGTCATAAAATATTTTGGCTATGAAGTGGTTAGAATCATGTTAATACTAAAGAAGCCGAAGAAGGCTGCACAAACGATGGGACCACAGTACTGATGTACTAATGCATCATGTAAACAAATGAGTGGGTTATGATGCTAATAAATGCAGTTAATGCATATCAGATGGCTAAGACCATGTACTCACTTCTTGGCAGGTACTGTTTTCTGAAGGTTCCACAATTTGAGTGTGTGGTCTTCACTTGCTGTGATGAGAACAGGCTCCACAGGATGAAATGCCAAGGCACGCACTCCATCAAAATGACTACGAAGTGTGTACTTTGCATTCCATGTCTTTCTATATGACTCTTTTGTGGTTGCAATCTGTAATACACGAAAAACCATAAACACTTAAATGCACGTCACAGTGATTACTGTGGCTGGGCCACACAAAGTTCTGTGCGGGTTACTAGAGAATGGAAAGGCCACTAATCCATAAACACAACACAAATTTATTACCCTCTTGGAACAAAACTCCCACACCCACAAGTTCGAAGTTTTACAGCATGCCTCCCATAAATATTTTTATATATGACAATTAAAAACTTACAAAATATTAAGATCGTGGAACAAAAGTAATAAATATTTAATTTGCTCTACTTGACAAGTGATGGTTACAGTTGATAGCAAACCAGTTATTAAAATTTCTGAACATTCAGAACCAAGGCACATATCCTAGCCAACAGTCTCTATGAACTCATCAAGCGGGTTGGCCACCATATTTCTGCAATGATGGTCTCTTACATACCTTTGTGTTGGTTACATGCAATGGATATACATATGTAAAACATTATCATTCAGTCTTTAATATAAAGGTGCATACACCCCTCCACACTCCCCCCCCACACACACAAAGTTACTAAACCAACATATGTAGTGAGACATACTGTTTTACCTTCCTTCAAAGTGACAACTTCAAACATTCAAAATATTTTTACCTTTTCATTGTCATGGTACTGTAAGTCTTTGAACTTCATTTTGGTCATGGCTTTACAACAATTTTTAATTTACATTTCATTTTACACACTTTAATACCAGAACAAAATAAGCACAATTTACATGACTCACAGTTTGTACCGAAAATATTTGTTTAACCTAATAATGCTTGACATTGCAATATTTACTTTGTAAAAATATCACCCATAGTCAAATGCCAACCTAACTTCATTTAACCAAATTTTATCTTTTTGTGTGAAAGAAAGTGAAACCTAAACTCCTCACTTCTGGCATGAATGGTACCAGTCACAAGGATGAACAAAGCTGTGGGTTTAACGAAAGGGAAAACTTCAAAGTTAACAACTACAACTTCGAGCAGGCAGCATAAAACATCAAAACAGATGTGCTGGTTTAAGCCAAACAATGACCCAAAAAAGCAGACAGAAGTAAATACCTCAGTCTCTATCCTGGGCTTGTTCATACATGTTTAACAGAAAACCTTCTCAGGCTGCTAGCCTGAGAAAATTTTAATGCATTTTGTTGCCATGAAAGCTTCAAGACAACTCAAATACAGATCTCATTATTTAGACTTTGAGCTACACCTGGTACAGCAACATATGGGGCAATGTTTATGCACACACTGTAACCTACAATACACCGGGCCCAATTCATTCTGGCTTGCACAGTAAGATCACCTGGCTCAGCAAATGTTCAACATACAAAATGTAACTCTTACATCATATGCAGCCTCTGCTTCATTGTTGACTGTAAGTTGTGCAAGTTCACCCAAACCAAGAGTTGAGACTTCTTCATCTCCTAGGCCTCCTGGTCCCAACTGTCGACGATGACCTGCACCAGGTTGGAAGCCAATACCTGTACCTGCCAAAAAAAATAAAAAATAAAAATAAAATAAAATAAATAATAATAATAATAAAATAAAAATAAATAATAATAATATGATTAGCAACGAATGTTCAGTTTGGATTAAAGGAGTCAAAAGACAATGTCATATTATTATTAAATATGAACAAAGAAGCAAAACAAAACATCAATACTGCAGTACATGGATTAACACATTCCTCTACAATCCAGTTAGTAACAAATGAGAGACAGCTGCCCCAGACTGACTTAGACGTAAAACACAGCATCGGTATAACGAGTATAAAATCCGTTAAAAATGGCCATTCTAATGGGTATTCTCGCAACAGAAAATGGCTGATTTACGTAATACTCAGGTATGTCTCCTAACTTCTAATTACATACGTACAATTCAGCACACAGGATTTCAACTGAAAATACTAGGTTTCATTCTAGTCAGCACAACAACTATCTTTATTTTATCTATACAATTACATCTTACTACAACATCTTTTAACCTAAGTTGGTCATCACCAAGCAACATATATTCAAAAATGAAGGGAGGTAACATATGTAATGTAGAATTTTTTGTGTCACACTAACATTAACAAGTGCTTTTCAGTGATTTTGCAAACTGCACTTGAGAGCTGTTAATAATTTTGATGGGGGAACATGTGTGAAAGGGACTTGTTAGAAAACTGAGGACAGGGGAGATTCATTAACAAATTCTAATAAATGTCCAGTTCTAAGTTCCAAGACAATGGTTTAAAACATTTTTCTTTTACATGGAAAACTATGACAGATACTTCACTTTATGTTCCACTGTACAGCTACACATGGACAGCCTAGAACATAAATGCCTCAGTTACTGTCTGTACACTGTCTACTGCTTGTCAAATGAGGCCCTTTGATACAAACAGACTGATGGAAAATGCTCATTTAATGTTTCTTTACAAAAGGTTCACCCTCATTTCCCTTTGAAGTTCTGCAAATCTAGCCTTTCTTTTCTTATAAAATTCCCTAAGTTTTACATTATCTTCACCATAGTTTTACCAGCATGTGTCTTGCACAAAAACTTTGAATGGTGAATGGTGGTTTCACATAGATTGCTCCCAACAACATTCTCTGAGAGGCCTTCCACTGCTAGGTTTCCATTACAAAACTACTTCTATTCACTCTGACACATGCTAATACAATGTAAGTACCTACCCCAATCAGCCGGATCTCCTTGTGAATGTATATCAGAACCAGCATCTTCGGTCTCTGTCAGCAGGTTCAACTCATTAAGCACTTCTTCTGCTTCAGCATCCACATCATCTGCCAAGCCTTCATTCAACAGCAGGGCCTGTATGGAAACCTCTTTTGTAACTCCACAAAATTACACCACAATTTCCAACACAGTCTGCTCTACAGTGTATCACGTTTGTGTGATCCAGCTAGAAACACATCACCAAATGACACAGCTGCATCAGCAGCAATCCTGTGTCCATTCTGAGATTTAAACTGGAATATCTCCCAACAACAATTTTAGATTACTAATGCTTCATCCCCTTGTGTGGTTCACTGTAAATGCCTAACAGTCCACATGTTTTACAGCATTCATAACTCTGAATGTAAGACACAAATTTTTCCATAATTCATCGTGTGAAGGACAGGAGGATGTCACACAAGCAGGGTCATCTCATACTCATGTAAATACATTAAATGCATAGTAGAAGTTCTTACCTTTCCCTTCCGCTTGGCTGTCTTAACATCATCTGGATCATCATCATCAGGTGGCTCAAGATCATCACTCATGTCATCATCATCATCCATATCCACATCAGTTTGAGACAAAAATTCAAAGTTTGCTATAACTGCTGCTTCTGTGTCTAAAATCATTGCTTCTGCTAAAGATGATGGTTGGGCCTACAAAGGAAAAGGAATGCATCACCCCTGTCAACTACTGACACATTCAACAGTATGGTCTTCTTATAACAAAGGTCCCCAGCAGTACCTATATGGCAAACACACTCCCTTCAATCTGTGTCCACTTTCACCTCATTGTGTTTTGAACATCCTCTTTTGCCTGTTCTCTTTACCTTATCCTTCGGCTCTGCAGTGTTCACTAATTTGACATCCACATTTTTACACTCTTAAAGGAATCATACTGTTGTCTTAGCAAAACACACTTCCATACCACTATCAACTTATCTCGTAGTCAGATTCAACATTTAGGGGAAATTTGCTGCCTCCATCTTCTGGGTAGAAGAGAGATATAAATGAGAAAAAAATGGTCTGCAATACATGGAAAACAAGGATGAAGACTATTGCTATGAGTAAACTAAGGAAAATGGAGTTGTTCTGTCAGTGTGGGGGGGGATTTCAAGAAGAGGAAGACAAGAGAAAAAGGATAAAAACAGGCTAAAAATAAACTGAACAATTTGGAAAATCTACACACATCACAATCTGGTGTGTCTGCTTTTACTGCTCCTACATTTTCCATTCATGAATGCCAACTTCAGATACCCTTCAGCAGTCAAAACCACATAAAAACACAACACCATAACCTTTGTATGTTCAGATTTATTCCATCCTACAACATGTTTCGGTCAATTATTCTGACCATCATCAGGAACAGACATTGTGCAAGTATACAACGAAAATTGCTACAAAGGAGGCCTCCCCTCAACAACTGACATATTAAAATACTTTAATACTACCAACAAAAGAGGAGTAATAAGATAAAATGTATATAATGTATAATAGCCCCTCTTCTTCATAAAACCCTTGCTAGAATCCAGGTACTGTAAAGTCAAAATTAAATATTAAGAGATGATCTATGTATCTACTGTGGGAACGTGAACTTGCATCTGGTATACATTAAATAACTTGTTTTCCATACAATGCTGCAAAATAATCAGAATATAGGTAAACTGAGGCTAGAACAAACCCAATAACAAAGTACCCAATATACATAACTGTTTAAAAGTACATGTACTGTTGGAATTTCTATTTGAATGTGCAAAGGTTATAGTGTTATGTTTTTGTGTGGATTTTACTGTTGATTAGTTTGCACAATGGGATGGTGTTGCCTAAATTCAGATGCTCTGTTGTAAACAGTACAAAACTGATGACTTAAATCAGACCACTGTTAATGCATGTATTTTAAATGTGGCTTTTCATTTTATAAACAAAAACCATGTTACAGCTGAAATCATGTGAGGTATGGGTAAATTATGGCCATGTGATACAAACTAAACTGCATCCAAAACATGGCTCCAAACTGTGGGATGTGGTTACATAAATTGCGATCATAATTTCTAGCATCAGCATACTAACCAACAGCTTTGAATCATACTGCAGGGTTCATAAAAGAACAATTCACAACAAGACAGGCCAGGTACATATAACTAACACTGAAATGTGTTCATGCAGCCGTTGTTGCAGTGGAAAAGCAATATTATATAATCGCAGTATGTGTTTGTAGCCTTAGGTATCCAGCATGCAAAGTGCATGTGGCATACCGTCATCTGGTGCCTACATGGCTCCACAATATTTTTCCACATTATCTCATAAAGGCGCAATTTTAAAAAATAAGCTATTGAACATAAAATATGTGTTTCAATTTTCTCTACAATTTTTTCCGAAACATTTTTCTTTCTACAAAGAAATGAGTGAGATATAATCAAAAGTGAATAGCGGTCTTCATGTAAAGAACCCACCATTCCTGTATGACTTTAATGAAACTTGAATTTTCTCAACAGATTTTCAAAAAAATACTACACTATCAATTTCATCAAATCCGCCCAGTGGGAGCCGAGTTCTTCCAAGTGGACAGACATTATAAAGATAATGGTCACTTTCACCAACTTTGCAAATGCATCTAAAGAGAAAGCACCCAAATGCTTGACCTGAATTTCAAGAGACAGTCTTGAGTTTTGAATGGGACTGATTTTTTGTTGCTTGTTATTTACTAAGCACCAAGAAACAGATGTGACTATACAGATCACAAATTATTCAATAATGCTCTGTATCACAAATCGAATGTCTAAATAAGCAGTTTCCACTGTAGTTCCTTTCATACCTTTTTGGCCGGTGTCCTGCGACCTTGGTTCTCACTGGCACGCTTATTGGATGACTCATTTCCATTGAGTGCTGTTACAACTGGGGCATTATTTAGGTTTTCTTCACTTTCTGCATTATTGTTAAGACCAAGTAATGAGCGAACACGATTTGAACGTACATCTATTATTGTATCAGTATAACCAATTTCTTGAAGATACCTGGAAAAATGCCATACATTTAAAAGATATGAAAACCAACATGTCATTCCAATATCACACTCAGTGCACTTTACAACACAACATGCTTCACCATGACATACAAATATTCAGACCCTTTCCAGATGACTGCAAAGTATATCTGTAGGTGTCTGGTTACACTCTTACATTATTTCTGTAACTTTTTGGTGAACTATGGGGCATTTCCCAGTACCAGGAAGACGAAGGCATCTGCATATTTCACATAAACTAGTTCCTTCATCCATGTTACCCAGATGCACATAAACAGTTATACCATGAAGGTTAGTGTAAGCATGTGTACTTTAGCGTATGCAACGAGCAGAAAGGTGTACTCAGTGAAATCATCTCTAAATACATTCTTTGCTACTGCTGTTATTTACTGCACATAAAACTTCGTTATTGCAGAGAAAAAAATCGAATGTGTCAAAGTAAACTCGTATCACACTGCACACTCAGAAATAATTATTTTTACTAATACTGTGTGAAATACTGAATTAAACAGGCATGACAGGTAGGATACATGGGAAGATGTAAAATGCATATATGACGGTTGGAACTTTAATAGTGGCAACTATTTATTTACAACTGATACAAAATAGATACATGTTTCAAAGTTTTACTGTCCTTCAATGTAGTCACCAGCAT
>JGI20166J26741_11707918_pt1 | contig 10793 bp, 13 predicted proteins | sample TergutCu122P5_FD_26741 | JGI IMG/M metagenome (IMG submission 26741) | reverse complement strand
ATTAAATTTCCTACATTCTGATATAACTGTTATTATTTTACATGGTCAGATACTTATTTTATACAATTGGAGACCTTACTTATCAATCACTCCTCGTATTTGTTGATCCGATTCTTTAGGAAAAAAACTGCAGGGCAACCCAAACATTCGTTTCGTAGAGAAGAACCTGTGTAAAGCCATCAGACATTAAGACTAGATATCGTACTAGATAAACTCCATGGTAAATTCAGCCTAGAACGGGCCATGAGAGCACAGGCGCGGAGTAGAGGTAAAGCTCGACTCTTTCTGTAACCTACGTTGAGCTACACACAGGGGTAGGTGGTCAACACCACGCCTCGGCCGCCTTACCCCTGGGAAAAAACTGGTATTGATTGTACAGGAGGCTAGGTGGTCCCCAGGGCCGGTCTGGACGGGTGCGGAAAATCTCGGCCACACCGGGATTCGATTCCGTAGCCAGTCGCTGTACCGACTGCGGTATCCCGGGCCACCTAAACTCCATGCCTTTCCGAAAAGGAGCCAGCGGTTAGATCTGTGCTGTTCTATGTTCCAACCGTCACAGTTAAATTCGCAACATTACTGTCATACATAAGCAGGCTATGTACAACTGTGAATGGAGACGCTGGTTCGTGAAGGACGATAAGAAAACTGTGAATAGTAAATAGAAAGGATCTAGCGCGGTTAACACCACTTGTAGATAAGACTTCTGTCGATAAACAAAGATGTCTGCATGGTAACAGGAGACCATTAGTCTCTATTTATGAGATATTCGTACATACAAGAAAAGAAAACTAAGGTATTAAGAATCCCAAGGCAAGCATCTGCAGTGCAGATTGCGAAAGATAAAAAACGAATGAAGAATATGGAATATTTCAACTATTTTGGTAGCATGATAACAAATGAAACAATATGTCCATATACTTGCAACTAAATCCAGGATTACCATGGCAAAAGCAGCAATCAACAGGGATAATGCTCTTTTCACAGGCGAATTGGACTTCACTTTAAGGGAGAAGCTAGTAAAATGTTATATTTGGAGCATCGCTTTGTACGGTGCAAAGAATTGGACGCTTCGGAAAGCATACCAGATATATCTGGAAAGTTTGAAATGTGGTGCTGGAGAAGGATGGAGAAGATGAATTGGACCGATCGTGTGGAAAATGAAGAAATATTACAAAGTCAAGGCAGAGAGGGATATCCTACCAATAAAACGAAGGAAGGCTAAATTTACTGGTCACATCTTGCATATGAACTGCCTTCTAAAACACATTATTGGAAGAAAGACATAAGAAAGACAGAAGTGTTGGCCTGATTAACATTGCTGTTGTGTTCTCGATGTGGTACGCGCTAATGTTCAAGAGAGTAAATGTAATAAAATGACTACACATTGTGTTCTCTTTGGGGTATGACCTGAGCCTGAAGGAACACTTAAACACTGAGGACGAGACAGTTGGTCATCCAGCATATAACACAACCGACTTGATGAATTCTGTGTGAAGTCAAGTGCCATCAGGGTACGCAAAGTAGACATGATTTGATAACAACTAAGCACACATGTATGGTTTAATAAGAGCCATCCCGTTGTTTTACATCAATACAGTACTTTTATTATCCGTCAATAAACACAACAAATACCATAAAAATTACGATATTTAGTTGTTAACAGGACCACATGTTTCGGCTATTTTTTAGCCATCTTCAGGCCCAATAAAGAACCAGAGTTCAGGTATATAAAATGTACACCTAATGGGATCCCATTACGTTTACAAAATAATTCATAATTTAATATAGTAAAATACTGGAAAATCATGGCCCAATTAAATGTATCATGCAAGGCTTCTGGCGTGTCACCATTAAGTACGTAAATATTAGAGTTATATACACATTAAACAAAGTCGTTCATTCTAGAACTTGGTCAAATATTATAGTGACGGAACGATATAAATATAAAAATTGGCTGTATGTGGAATGTGGATTACAAATATTATCACAGCACGGCGTTTAAAATTATATAGTCTCCAATAAAGCACTAGGTGTACCATGACCTATTAAAGTTCCAATATTTATTGTGGCTTATCACTAGGGCTAAATATCTGGTTGGGTACAGTCAGTATATGATAGGTTGAACCAAGGTCAAGTTCGCTATTTCATGGCATCAATACCGGATACTGAGTATGGGTCACACTCACTGGAACGTCACTAATTGAATTCACGTAGCACCAAAGTAATTAATTTATATATCAAAACTTGAGAGATGTTTCTTTAGGTACTGACATACCTGTTGCGTTCTGGGTTATTATCTGGTGGTCATACCTCCAGTAGTTCCTGTTATGTAGTGAAAGCGCTAAGGAAAACACGTATGCCGATGTGGTACTGGTTATAATCTACGATCTTTGTCCGGTTGTTCAGATCGCTGCGTAATGTATGCAGGTTTGGTACTAGTTGTAGACTACGATTCTGATCAAGTTGTGCATTCGGCGGCGCACTGGGTGATTGTCGTGTTCCTTGCTGTACGCGTATATCCTATCGAAAAAGGTAGGATGGGGCCAATTAATTGGTATTTAATGAGGTTCCAAACTATCTTAGTGCAGTCAAAATTATGGTGGTGTACGAGTATTTACATTGTGAACAGTCGGAGATACGTGCGTGCTCGAGTGTGCAATCGTTAACTGTAACTGATGGATCGTGTGGGTGTGTGGATGTTATTCTGTTGTGCGTGCTCTGCTAGTGTTTTCGTGAATTAGAGTTTCGAAAATAACGTTGGGTTTTGCAGTGTTCTTCTCATTGATCTGGTTGTTCACGTATGTTTCCTTATAGATATAATACCTCTCCATAGTGTCCATTAGTTTTCCTTTATTCGTCTTATATATTACTTTCATGATGTCTTCAATGGGACCGATAGAGTGTTTATTATCTAATAAATGTTGGGCAAATTTTGACTTGTTGTTGTTATATTTGTAATCCCGGAAATGTTCTGAAAACCTTACCCGGAACGATCCACCGGTTTGCCCAACATATTTCCTATGGCAGTCAGGACAGAACAATTGGTAAACACCGCTACTGTCGAATTGTTCTTGGATTGGGTGTGGTTTGGGGGATAACAGTCGCTTGATCGTATTGCGTGTGGTAAATGTAATCTTGATTGGGGAATCTTTAAACAGCTTAGAGATAAATTTAGTTTCTTTGTCTATATAGGTGAATTTTGCCAATTTGGTTGTTGGTAGTTGTTTTTCATTCTTCTTCTTCTTTGCGAGTCTATTTACTAATGATATGTCATATTTGTTCTTGCTTAGTATGTGTTTGATGACTTTTTTCTTCTTTTCTATTGACTGAATTTAGATTGTATGTATTCATTCTATTAATCAGATGTCGTATGGCTGTATATTTGTGTTCCAGTGGATGGCATTAATCCTTAGGGATAACAGAGTCAGTTGTGGTCTGTTTCCTGTATACATTGAACGTGAAAGTGTCGTGTTCTTGCCGTATCGTTACATCCAGGAAGCTGATACTATTCTCTGTTTCTTTTTCCATTGCGAATTTAATATTGGACGTTAGATTGTTAAAGGAGTTGAAAACATCATGTATATTTGTGATGGACTCGTTGTATACAATTAAAATATCATCGAAATATCGGAAGTATCCGACAATGTGGTTTTGTACTAGAATGTTGAATATTGCAGTACTCTCGACGTGTTGTAGCAAAACCTCGGAGAAAATGGAAGAGGTAGGAGATCCCATTGCAAGTCCTTTTTCTTGTATGAAGAAAGAGTTCAGAAACTGAAAATAGTTCTGTCGTATGATAATTTTGGATACTTTGGTTATCTCTTGCCTAAGTTTCTCATTGATCATATGTTTTTCACATAGAGATTCGATAATGTCCACAAGTTTATCTGTAGGAATGTTTGTGTACATATTTGTGATATCGAATGACATGAAGTGGAGATTTGAGTCAAAAGGAATTTCACGTAGGTCTTTTATAAGATGGGTTGAATTTTTCACGTTGAATATGTTCTGGAGTGGGATGTACTGTTGGAGTTTTTTTTATAGTAGTTTGGCTATTTTATAGGCTGGTGCCTGTTTCCAATTAACCACTGGTCTGATAGGAGAATCGAAATTACGTATTTTGAGCAGACCACTAATGGCTGGGGCTGAAGGATTCAAATTTATATATTTCCATTTTTCCTCTTTCCTTATTAAAGTTTGACATTCATTAACCAAACTTCTAAGTTCTTTTTGGAATGTTTTAGTAAGATCGTTGTTTATGGTAGCAAAATTATTGTAAGCAATGAAGTTTTGAATTTTATTATGGTAATCATCTTGGTACGTGATGACGATTGAATTTCCTTTGTCGGCTTTAGTTATGATTTTTTTTTGTTGGTGAGTAACTTGTTTTTTATTTTGTTTATGGTCTGTTTCTCTCTTTTCATTTGTGTTGTTTTGGAATATTGAGTACCATTGTGTTTCTTGTACAAGTATAACTGTCTGATATTATGGGGAACTTGGTATCTTATGTAATCTTGTTCGGTGTTTGGTAGTTGGGAAATCGCTGTTTCGGCTCTTATGCTAAGTTTGCTATCCAGTCCCTATGTTTATAAACCAAATTATATTTTAGACCTTTATTCAGAAGTGACAGTTCATCTTGGTGAAAGTGATATTTGTTTTATTGACTACACGGGGGTAGAACTGTTTCTGAAAATCAGAGTTGTTAGTTTGGGTTTTCGATAGTTGGTTCAGTTTTGCGTTAATAGTTCTGCATTTCGTGTCGTCTTCCTGGTTGGTAGTGTCGTGAATGGAGCCCATAATTGTGTGCCACACATTACCCCATTCTTGGGCTGCTTTTAGATGGATGTTTTATAAACCCCTGTTAAGTTTCTGTTTCTTTTTGTGCAAAAATTTTATCTCGCCTTTAATACGAATGATGTGGATTTCCTTTAATGTGACTTGTGATGTAGGGGAAGTATGTGGGGTCTTAAAGTTTGCATAGTTGGGGATAACTTTTGTAATGAGGCATTGCTGGTTGAAATATATGCTGGCGCAGCATTTCATAACCTTCGTTCTAATATTTCTATACTGATTGATGGAGTGAGCTTGACTGGCAACAAATTTAACAGGAGCCATCCCGTTGTGTTCTATCCCATTAGGTGCGCATTTTATATACCTGAACTCTGGTTCCTTATTGGGCCTGAAGATGGCTAAAAAAGCCGAAACATGTCGCCCTGTTAACAAATAAATATTGTCTAAAATACTGTGCACATGTATGGTGCTTGTAATGCGACGTTATAGTACTGGAAGTAACTTACAATTTAATATGGTGGTAAACAAGATGGGAAATGTTCGTAAACGTAATACAGATGCGCAATAGCATTTGTTGCAGTGGAAAGAAATAAGTATCACACAATCTTAGTACACGTCTGTAGCCTTGATTTTCCAGCTTGCAAAGTGCTTGCGTCTTATTATAGTATCATCTGTGGCCTGTCCGAATGTGCCATATTTTCCCACATTATCTCACAAACGGCAAGACTTCCAGAAAAAATTATTGAAAATATGTGTGTTTTGATGTTCTCTAAAACTATTGTCTGAAACATTTTTCACTCTAAGAATAATTCAGAGAAATATTATCATAAATGCATACTGGCACGTAAAACAGCCGTTATTCTTGTCAGATTTTAAAGAAAGTTGAACTTTCTCGACAGATTTTCGTAACACACTGAAATATAAAATCCATGAAAATCTGTCTAGTGGGAGCTGAGTTGTTCCATGCGGACAGACGGACAGACAGACATGATGGAGCTAATGTCGCTTTTCGCAATTTTGCGGACGCATCTAAAAAAGAGGTGACTCTCTACAAGCTGCCAAAGTAGGAACACAGATAAGTGAAAATAAAAAGGGACGGATTTTAGAAAAATATTCAAATAACAAATTTCATAAAGTCCGTCCAGTGGGAGGCGGACAGACATGACGCAACTAACAGTTGCTTTTCGCTATTTTGCGAACGCCCCTAAAAAAGAGTTTTCCTGATTGACGAAACCGAAATAACAATTTCCGTGGCAACAAGAAAATTGTGTCTGTATTAATAATACAAAAAGTGATTGCTATTTCTTCCACAGCAACTTTTTTATGTTTTATTCATTTCACGATTAAACAACAATTACGTGGTTTCTTATTCGTACGCTACGCATTTAAGAACCTGTTTAAAAGAATGTTTTGCCTTTAGGTTGCTATATTGGTATATTCGACTGTAGAGAAAGATTTACGTGGAAGTACATCTTATACAGCAATAAGATACCTTCTTCTTAAGAAGAAGTGATAATACAAAGAAATGACAAGTCAGTATGAAATTACGTTCATATAGATAGAAGATTAAATACTGAGTCTACGAATTGTTTCACGTGAAACGACTGATTTATTGCAACAAGTATGAAGTACGAAGTTTTTAGAGTCCACGCATAAGAGAGAATTTTATACAAGGAAGGCTTACAATTTTAGGATACAGCGTAGATAAAATACGAGTATAGAAAGAGTATGCATGTCTTAAATTACGTCCATTTATGTGTTTCCTGCTTATTAAAATTCTGAGCAAAAATTATTTGAGTAAACACTATCTACGTAAGCCTTTCAGTTCGACTATAGTGAATGTATGTAACCGCATTTATCACAATGATATTACTAGGAAATAAAGTGGGTATCATTCCCTTTACTGATAGTGAAAACTGGCAACAGAAATCCAAATTCGTGGCGATGGTTAACCGCTGTATCGTAGGAAGGTAGGAAGAGTAAAAGATATGTTAAATATTTCTGTTACTGTTTAATGCCTGTAGGACTGTTACAAGGCACACTTTTATGGAAAAGCATATATTAAGACCATTGGAAAAAATGTTCACAAAAATACTTAATCTGCAGAAGGATAAAGTCGGCATAAATGAAAAGTTTTTTTAAATTACGTGTGAGGTTTAAACAGGCCTATTATTATTATTATTATTATTATTATTATTATTATTAGGTTATTAGAGAAATACAGCTTGAAGCTTGAATGGGTGGGTAACGGGCGCATACACGTAGAATTGTGTTGACAGAAAAAACTTGGAAAATGCCAATTAGGGGAAGACAGAACATGGGAGACGAATTTTAGGAAAAAATTGTGTCGATGTGGAAAATGGTGGTGAGGGAGTTATATGAGGATTGTGGTCGGGGATGGACGGTGTAGAAATTTAGTTTTTGATGCCAGAGATTTCGATTTTAGGAGAACGTCTGATGAGTGCTAGCCTAGAGAAAAGGACTGCGTGCTTTACCCATATCTAGTCTTGAAAATCGATCTCAGACAATCATAAGTAAACAGCCTGAAATTATGTTTCTTCGAAGTAGTTTGTCAGATATTCACTTACTGTAAGGAAAAGAAGTTTTTCACACAAAAATGGTGGATCCTATAAAAAAAAAGAGAATTTTATTTTCGGCACAAGACACTTTACAGTAAATATTTATAGACGCTACAGGTAGAGGAAAAGCGGTTTAGCGACCCTTAATAGTCTCCATTATGTTATACCAACAAAGAAAATCCTGACATTAGAGAAAAACTTGTCAATTCTTGCCACTCCTTTACCGATCGAGAGTTCGATGAGATGCAGGCCGGCCAAAACTACGATAGAGAGATCTAAACATCTTGAGATTCATATTAACAAGTCATACGGACATAATATTAGAAATTTAATTATTATGCAAATGATAATAATTACGAAGTAAAAATTGCAATGTATGTATAAGAATCGAAATGAAATTCTCCCAAAAATTCCAGCGTTAACACTTCATCGCCATTATTTCCGCTTCTTGCATATGAAAACAACAGGCACAGACAGACCAAAGAACACAAAAATATTGGTTGTCGTCTTGTATTCGGGACGGAATATTTCAGATCACTAATCTTTTGTGACAGAGACTAGGAAGATGAAATCTAGGAGTTATTTTGCTTCTTGAAAAATGCTAGGAAGTTACGTTTACTTGTTAAAGCGAAACAGATATCATTTAATATTTATGTTAAACGTTACTTCTGCACAATACAAGCTTTCGTATTGCCTAACACAACTTTCCATTAGACAATTACTAAAATGTATTTTCAATCATATCTCTCGGCTACATGTTTCGGCTCGTCCATCTTGAGCTATCTTCAGGCTGAACTTTTTTAAAAAGTAATATGTACAATTGACAATGCTTTTTGATTATGAGATCTCGTATTACATTGATGTGGGTTAACTCACAGCAATGTAATACGAGATCTCGTGAGTTAACTCACAGCAATGTAATACGAGATAAGTAACAGGAATATAATACGAGATCTCGTGAGTTAACTAACAGCAATGTAATAAGAGATCTCGTAATCAACAAGCATTGTTAATTGTACATATTACTTTTTAAAAACGTTCAGTCTGAAGATGGCTCAAGAAGGAGAGTCGAAATATGTAGCTGAGAGATATGACTGAAAATGTATTTTAATAATTGCCTAATTGAAAGTTGTGTTAGACTACATATTTTACATTTTTTATATATTTATATTACTATCGAAACAGAAAGGCGATGTCTCACCTGAAAATTTCATATTGCCTTTACAGGAGCCCATCATCAGCAATATTGCGCAGGAAACAGTGAAGTAAGCGACCACGTCAATGTAGCGGTCCGTTTTTTTTTTTGCATCCTGCTGTGCCATCTATATTAATACCGCGAAAACGACTTTATTATTATTATTATTATTATTATTATTAACTTGTCACATTACCTCTAGCAACATGTTTCGACTTCAGGCTAACCTGATATAGTACAAGAATGTAAAAATTTGAAAATTGTATAAAATACAAGACGTCGTGTATCATCATTTTGGAATGAGATCTCAATTCCTTACAAAGGTATTTAAACTATATAATGCCTTAAATCTCTCTTCTATACGTAAGTTGCGTAGTCTGTATTATATCTTACAATTTCTGAACAATTTACATTTGTTATAATTAATGTTTCAGTTTTCTTATAAGTTTACGATCGAACTAAAACTAAAACATACAGAGTTTTACAGTTTTTACGTTTCTCTACTCTACCAGAGCAGTCTGAAGATGACTAATTGATGTCGAAACCTGTTGCTAGGGGTAATGTGATGAGGTATGTGAGTGCCACTTATAAATGTTGTGGTATGGGCCTGGACGAACCGAAGAAATAACTGGAAACCTCAGTCAGCTGTCGGTGAGAGCAGAGCTCTGAACCGGAATGTTTCTGCTTCTTCTCTCTGACACATTGGTTCTTTAAAAATAAAATCATCTCTTCCGATGTTGGCAAATAAAAACAGAAGAAATAGCTACCTACAGGCTACTTCCGTCAGAAAGCATACACAAGCGATCCTTGACTCAAATAAAGGCAGGAATTCTTTGAATCAAATCTGGCAGAGAAGAAACTATGTGACGCTTGCTACAAATCCGCAACGTTCCTCCGCCTCTTTGTTGTGCTCAAAGTACACCTTTCTAATTCCTTCTTGCCTTCTCTTCGGGTTTTCTCCTTCAATTATCATTAGAATTCTACTTTTTCTATTTCTTTTCATTCTATACACACCACAGGATATTGGGCTGTCATTCTCTAACCATAGCATCTTGAAGACATCTTGCATTTGGTCTAAATCTTGATATCTAATTTTCTATCTTTTTCCATCTTGCTGTTTTCTGTTTGCGATTAGTGGATCGATATTTCGATATTGGTTGCCAAGGGAACTCCCCTCCACTTCATTCACTCGACCTCTTTCTTTCCTCGCTCAGTCACACTCTTTGATGACCGGTTAACCTCTCAAAATCTACTGGTAACTATACATACGGCCAGGCTTAACGCTATAAACTCTGTATTTGGTCCACACCGTGTGTTTGTATAATCTATATAAGCCTCAAAACAAAACCCAGTGTTTCACTATATTGCATTCACTATTTGACATTTTTAGTGGAAACAAACTGTGTTTTCTCTGTGTTATGAACTGAAGCTTTGCTTGGAATGTAGATTAATTTCGCTCATGAAAGGACGGTGTCATGAATCCGGCTTCTCCCCGCGGAGGGCCAGGTTCAATTCTGGGCCAATCCATGTGAGATTTGTGGTGGACAAGGAACACTGGGACCGTCAGTATAGTCACCAACAAATGCACTTAATAAAATAAAACCCAATTCATAACAATATTAAAACTCCTATACGTTTCATCACCCTGGTGCCATTCTCAGGGATTTATAAAACACAGGAATACCTAGGTATAAGCCCAACACCTTTGTCTAGGTATTACATTATTATTGAAATGTTTAGAAAGTTAAAATGCTAAGATATACAAAAAATTGATAAGCATAAAAATTACAGTATTTTGATATAAACATTACATAATAGTGACCAGTTCCAAGTATAATTCCGTGGTTGTTTATATTCCATACGAAGTCTGCACACAAACATGTCTCCTTTTTAAGTGAAACGGCGGATCGTGTCCTGTAAACAGCTAGCAGTGCTAAGTTTACATTAGATAAGTGAATAAATATATATATATGTATGTATGTATAAAGTAAAGGTCTCCCGCGACAGGCCGAGGTGGCCCAAGGGGTTCCGGGTAGATTAAGGCCCCGGGTTTTCTTGACATTTCGGCACTACAAGGGTGGTAGGTCGTCAGCCAAACACACTGGCCGCCTTTACCCCAGGAGAAATACCTGGTACTCACTTTCATAGGCTGAGTCGACCTCAGGGCACATGGTTCTGTCGGGAGTACCACGGAAAAAATCCCCAGTGACACCACCGGGAATCGATCC
>JGI20166J26741_11707807_pt1 | contig 10794 bp, 5 predicted proteins | sample TergutCu122P5_FD_26741 | JGI IMG/M metagenome (IMG submission 26741) | reverse complement strand
GGCCACTGTTGGCCGAAACATGTAGTTTATACATATTAGAATATACACCTTTTTTCTAATTAGTTGTGTTGTATTGACGATCCTCCTCCCTCCCAACGACTGCATTTACAGGCTTGGTTAATGGATTTAATATCAAATCATGTGTCCTACTTGTGTCATTACATTAAGCACCCTAAAACTAAACTTAAAAATGGGAAAAACTTAATATGACAGATACTTTTCCAACGTACACAAGGAAATAGTTATACTAGCATGACTTGGCTGACATAACAAGACATGAAATGTCCTACTAGGGAATACAATACGAAGGTGAAGATCAGTATATTTACATCTTCCTTCTAATGCACAGACCTCATACACATGGCCCACAAGTTTGTTTTACATGGCCCTTGGTTGAGTTTGTTCTAATTATTGGAAAGGGCCCATCTCAACACTGAATAATTTACTTTAATTTTTACGATATGTTTATGGCAATTAGCCAAAAACTTACAGGTGTGCTACCCTGGATCTAGGTTAACTATATCTATTACGCTGCATTCAGGTCACACAGAGGACAGAGTGTCTCTAGCATTCTGCTCTGAGAATGGTAAATGCTGCCAAGGAGTTGGGCACTTCCCTGGGTTTCCCTCCTAGAGGACAGTTCAATGAAGCAGCTTTACACAGAAACTGTTCAATGACAGTCGCAGTGCCAAGAACTTGGAACAGATGTGAAAAATACTACTAAAAAATGTGCAATTCTCCTCAGGAACTTCCAAGATTGCTGCTGGCTGTACATTGAAACAAAAAAGAATTGACCTATTGCATATTATAGGTCAATTATGCCCTATACATAACTAAGCACAAATTTACCATGCAAATTTGCTTTACATAGTGATGCTGACCAAGGCTGTTGTCTACGGTTTTGGAGGCCAAATGGTATTCTGGTGTCTGTAATCATTACAAACAGCTGTGTCTGATCCTGTCTCTTCTCTAAGTAAATTTGGTTATTAAGTGGAAGTGTCATCTCTGTGCTGTGTATTTTTATTATGTAATGTGAGTCAGAAATGAAGAAATGAGAAGACAAGGGTTGCACAAACTTTACATTCATGGAACACAGGAAATTCTGTCTGTAGTTTTATGTGTGTGTACAACTTTGAGAGAATAATACAGGCTGATGGTGTATGAGAATAGGGTGCTGAGGTTGATATTCGGACCTAAGAGGAAGAAGGTAAGAGGAGATTGTAGAAAACTGCACAATGAGAGCTTCATGAATTGCACTCCTTACCAAATGGGTAGTGCATATGGCATATATGGGGAGAAGAGAACTGCATACAAGATTTTGGTGGGGAAACCTAAAAGAAAGAGACCACTTCAAAGACCTGGACAGAGCTGGGAGAATAATCTTGACACATATCTTATAAAAAGGGCATGAATTAATTGAATTAATATGGCCCACGATAGGGAAAAGTGGCAGGCTCTTGTGAAAATGGTAATAAAATATCAGGTTCCACAAAATGCAGGAAATTTCTTGACTAGCTGAAGAACTATTAGCTTCTCAAGAAGGATTTTGCTCCATGGAGTTAGATGGTTAGTTGTTGCTAAATCAAATGAAGTAGCAGTGAGCTGCTATTCTTGCAAGTTTTGCTATTTCACAAATTACTGCACAGATGCTCAAACATTGGCTACATTTCCTCATAAAATAAGTGTAAGGTATGATATTATTTACCCAATGTTACAGTAGGTGATGGAAATGGGCTCCAACCTGCAGTCATGTTTGACACCTGGCAAATAGACTATTAAATACCGAATGAAGTTTTCGACTAGCAACTGCTGACGAGTGCAGCATGTTTAATGGCAACTGCAGGACTCATGCAGTGCCAATACTATCATAACATGTACAGTTACAATGAATCAGCTGAATCACACAGTCCAGTTTATTCTGCTGTGTGTAGCAGATGTGTGAAGCAAAGTACTATAAATTTTTGTTCTGGAGTATTCGGTACACTTGAATTCAGAGTATTTTCATTGTGGAAACCTATTTGAGGAGGAAAACATACCAAAAGTGTTCTAGGAAATTCAGTTTCCACCATTTCAGTTCCTTCAAAATGAAGTGCGTCTGAGAAATGAAGAAGTCACTACCAACACCTATGCTAGCAAGCGGAAAGTTGTATTATATATGCTGTAACACTATTTACAGAAATGTAAGGCCACTAAGCTTGCTGTGTGACCTGGTTTGGTTTTCAATTGCACTCCCTGTATTATACAGCACAAATGCATCACACAACCTGTGAAGCAGCTATGATGGCACTGATAAACAGGATGCTGGGAACTGATTTTACATACTCTCATTAAGCTGAACTCTGCCATTGGAAATTAACTGCCAGAAATAAATACGTAAAGCCAAAGAGGGAATGAAAGATATTTTATAGATAAGTCATTTAACAATACTTTTTGAGTCATAAAACATCCTACAACAATACACTTACTTCAAACAATGTATCTCCTTACCTGTGAGGGAACATGAGTTATCATCTTTGCTTGTAGCATTCTGCTCCGGCCATTTTTCACTTCGCAGTGCATCAGCCTGTGCAAATAACACACAACAATCTTCAATAACCACAAGGGTATATTATTTATATCCATCCCTCCTTCATTATATTTAATTGTTAAAAATTATCCTTAATAACTGACACATGTATATGAAACATAGAGAATATGCATGAGGTGCTACCAAACTGTTTCCAGATCCCATTAAGAATACATAAGTAGGTTTCACATCTAAGTGTTCCATGTCCTTTTGAAAGTGGTGTCTTTGCAAATTATCAACAATTCATACAAGGTCAGTTATTCTTCTCTGCCAAAGCATTCCCAGTACTCCTGCTTCTTTTATCTGCTCCAGTGCCTTCTACATTTATTGCTGAATCTTTACATCCCTTCCTTTTACCTGAAATTTTATTTGGGGAAAAGGATCTTAAGGACCAATGATGCACACAGTAAGCGTGGAGAACAGATTACTATTCCCATCCAAAAAATCATAGACAAAGTGGTGTCAGAAGAGAAAGAACAGTCATGATGCAGCTGATTTCATCATGACATTTCTTTGTACTCTAGCTTGCCAACTTCCTGATAACACTGTCATCATGCTTTCACACCTGCCATTTCACAAACTGCTCATCAGTACACAGTTTTACATAAAAGCAAATATAACTGAGTGACATAAGCATCAAAGGCACTCTGTGGCATGTGCCTAGTGTCACTGCCATAGACAAGTCTAGAAATTTTTGCTAGCACCTCATACCAAATGCCACACATATCATAACCAATTTTAATGTGTATAAATTCATCATCAGTGGAAGTACTTATCCTTTATTGAAACTGTTTCATATTTTGCTTACTCTGCTGCTGTCAATGTACATCTAAACTGTACAGCAGTATACAATAAAAGTACATATTATGAAACATACTACAATTTCAATAAAAGGGAATGTACTTTGCCTAACATCTCATTTGATATCCAAGCAGTAAAGCCTCAACCACAAACTTCCATTTCTATCATGCATATAGCGAACCTTTACGAATAACTTGTGCAGAATTATGCTGCCATGTACTTCAATTTTCCCATATACTAATCAAGTAATATATTGTAACATGTAAAAGTAAGAGAATGTAATGAATCGGAAATTATTCTTATCAAAGTACTCATCAATATATTTCACCAGTATCCTGTGGTGGAATGACAGAATTCAGAAAATATCAGGTATACAAGACATAGCTATGCACTAACAAATCTTTGAATGCATCTGTGGAATGTTTGCTGTTCATGTTCACTCCTTGTGTCACAATGATCTAAGTTAACCTTATGGCCCTAAACTGTTCATTTGTTTCCATTACTGTTACTTGGCAATGGATAACTACTTCCATGACATGATGTAAATGTTTCATTCAAATCAGAATGAAACTGCATGTTATCAAGACTGGGGGCATGTGTTTTGTATGGGTATGTGTAGACACAAGCAGCAATAGTATTTTTTTTAAACATTCCACCTGCAAGAGCTTCAGTGTACCGTAGTAAGTTGTACTTCCTGTGGATTCAACAAGCCACACACATACACCTCCTAACACTTATCAGTGAACAGATGTTTTGTTACATCACTGAGCAACATTGAAGCTGGGATAGCTCAGCCAATACAGGAAAATGTTACAGGCTGGACGACTGGGGAACAGTGTTTAATTCCTGACAGGGACAAGCGACTCTTCCCTTCATCCCAAAGTTCAGACTGGCTCTGAGGCCCACTAAGCATTCCATCTAATTGGAACCATTGCTTCATTCTCCAACAGACAGGTGGTTGGGAAGTGAATCTGACCATTCATATCCCCCCTATCAGCGAGCTTAATACACCTCCATCCCCCATACACCGTCACGTCATGCTGCTTAATTAACCACTGGCATGGCCTCACTTTTTACCATACAGAACAAGTTACAATGTCAAAAAACAATGTGAAGTGATCAAAAATGTCAGAAAACATTTAAAGAAACAGTCAAAATTTAAACAAGAGGTTCTAGAAAGAATTTACTTTCCCTTAAAGTTCCCCACTGTATAACCAGATCAGTATAGGTAAAATTGTTCCAGTACACATAAAATGAAAGCAAATATGAAGAGTAGAGGCACAGCTCTACATTTTCTTGACCCTGGCACTAGATGGAAGTGTGTGGTTGACTTCATGCCCCAGCCACTTTACTGGAGGAACAGACCCCTGTACCATTTGAACAGGAAATTCTGTGCGACCCAGACCTTGCCTGGACATTCTGAAGAACAGCAAACTCTCTTGACCCTACCAGAAACAAAAGCGGGATCATCCAGCGTACCCAAACTAGTGTAAGTTTTAAACACATAAACAAACAACTTGCTGACTTATATGAGTATGAGGTTATCATGTTAGTGGACATAAAATTACAAACTTTTGTGCTGTACCTGCATGTTGTGTGGTTAACGGTACTCAACAATACAGCACTACATCCTGTAAGACCACAGCCTTCTTGACTTACCTGTGTGTATTACTTTCTGCTGCACAGATTTCCAGTCCTTCAAAGCTATAACACATATACTCAGACTTCTGCACCACCATGTTTCTAATTTTTAATCCATAGGAAGAATGATGCACAATCTGTGTGCATGCATGATATACTTCTCTTCCACCACCACACAAAAATTTTACCAATCTAGTTCCAATGGTCATTAGTCACTACTATGAAAGAGAACAGTGAATAGTCATTCTGCGAGACCACAATCAACATAAGACTAACATAAATTAAACAAACGTTGCATTATTTTTCACAAATCAAAAACATACCATATTCAGGATCATTTGTCAAAGGGTGCAAAAATTACTCCGATGTCAGATATTCGCATATACTACACTGGTACCAGTGACTGAAATTAAATATATTAAGGGAAAGACAATGTGGTCTCTCCACGGCAACATCAATTTCAGTGTCATGTAACTCTGTTTCCCTTTTACAATTGTGTGCATGCGCACACACAATACCTGAACCTTCCCTTCACTTATACAAGAATGGTAAGGCATAAACTGTACCACAGTGCACAGTTGCCAGATGAGTTCTGTGAACTTCTGAATTCCCTATGCTCCTGGCTACTCCAAATAACTTTGATTAACCTTCGTCATCTGGCCTTTAAACCCCAATTCAGCCACCAATGGGCGGAGTTACTTTAATTTTAAATACCCATTCCTTCATCTGCGCAGGACAGTGTTGTCCCATTTGACTGTGAAGAGTTAATTGAACAGGACGTGGGCACCCCATGTGGCTAATAAAAGTTAAGATATCAACCACACATTAGTACAATGTGAAAATTTATTATTATGGCCACTTTCAGTACTAATGTTACTAAGGTTATTACTGCCTACTACTCTTAGCACAATTACTATATTTCCTAAGGTTACTACAATTACCGCCAGTTCAGTAGTAGAGCAACTGTTGCTCCCATCTCACACCACCACACATCCACTGTGTTGTTATTACTAAGAGTAGGAAATCAAACACATAAATTTGGGATGCACTCCAGTGGCAAAAGATAGATGTAAAATTTCATCAAAATGTATCCAGTAGTACTTGACTTGAAACATGTCAACAGACATTACTTACAATGTGCTCAGAAAACAAAATATGGATGAAAATAATGAATGTTTTTATCAAAACATTATGGTTCATGGTAGACACAGCAACCTTAAACAAAGAGAAGGGAAAAAAAAAACAGGGAAGGAGATCTCTTGCCATTTTACATTAAGACAATTGTATGGTTTTCCTTTAATTCTAAATGATGCATGGTCTGATGATGGCCTGAATAAAGGCCAAAACTAGTAACCATTGCGAACTGTTGATGGTGTTGTCGCATGACAGTGTGTACAAATAATTTACAGATTACTAACACCAAAGCCTGTCATTCGAAACAAACCTGACCCAGTGTGATACACCTCTCATCCTCACACCCTACCTTGAGCAATACCAACTTAACATTATCCTCTTACCTCTTCTTTGTTACCCAAATGAACATTTTCAAAAGGTGTCCCAACAGAAATCTTACACGCATTCCTTGTCCCCCCCCCCCCCACACACACACACACACACAGCAAACCTAACTACACTGTGGTCTACCACAGCCTGAGTTCAGTATCCTCACAGTACTAGTTGACCTGTATAAATCACACAGTTTCTCATTATTCAATACCTGCGACTGGTTAGTCAAATCATCCTTTGTAGGTCCAAATGCTGTATTTACCTAAATACAAGATGATCCCCAATCGCAACCTTTAATTTTAAGGAATACACCTACATTCACATCAGCTGGGTTTTTACGTCACTCAGTGTGTGCATGCTCAATATTCTAGAATTACATAATTATCACAGCTAAAATATTACAGTAGTATTGTAGTAAAAAGTTACAAACACATTAGATTTAATTACTCTGTGCCAGCACTCAATCTCTAGGAGAAAAGTTTTATCCACGATTTTCCTCCCACAGATAATCTTCATCATCAGTACCATTCATTTTGGCACACAGCACTTTTTCAACCATACGACAATGACTTCTTGGGCAAATGTTATTCCAAGAAGTCTTAATCCACTGTCCAAGCAATGCCTCAGACGGCCATCTTGTGTATCGTGCTGGTGTCAGCAGTGAGCAGTTCCCAGATACTATCCACCCCCTGTGCATGGCACATACTCTGTCTTTGAATGGTTTGTTAACTACCTCATCAAGACCCTGTAAATTTCTGGTATGGTCACTATATCTGTGTTTAGATGAGAAGCTGGAGTTTTTGCTTTTTCTCTCAAGTGACCCTTGAAAGGATCTAAAACAAGCATTATTTTCCCTAGATAAGAACCTGGTTGTCAGTCCCAGACTTCTCTCCACAACTCATTACATTTAACTATGATTCTAGTAAGATTTCCCTTTCACACGATTTTTTCTCTTCAGAACAAATGGTGTTAGCTTCCTCTCCTCTGCCAGAAAAGTATAACAGATACTCTCAGCTTTCCATGCCCTGTTTTTCTGACAAGTACTCATTTTGATCCTTTTGCTTCAACTGTAGTTCTTGCTGGCATATCAGAAGACTGGGGTTTAATCTATGCTACCCATTTGCCACAAGCAGTACACGTGTTTTCAGCACAGATCAATTACGAGGTGCTGGTATGCTATTAATTTTTCAAGAAACCTGTGAGATGGTTTGCTCTAATGTAGTTCTCCAACAAAGAGCAAACCCCTTATGATGCATAAATCGTACTGCCCAGCCCGTACTGGCTTCGAGATGTGGCTGCATAATCTTCATGGATGCACTGTCTCTCTGGTCATGGGAAGGCCATTTTAAAATTTTCTAATAAAATCTTCAGAACTCTTTTGTCAATGGCATTGCAATTCCTCTGTTTGGGTCCTTGAAATGCTTTCCAGTTTACATTAGCTCCCTTCAATAACAGCTCTCTCTTTCTTTCTCTGTCAAGTGTTCTGTTCTGCAACAGATTTCCATGCTGCAGCACAGCTGTTTATTTTTCTGCATGTTTCATTACTGTTAATGAAAAATTAGTACCATAATTAAAAAGCATTTATTCTGATACTTGAGATGCCACTGTACCTTTTCTTTCAATATAATCACCTAGATTCTTACAGAATGCTTCAGCTTTAATATCTCACTCAAACAATAATCTGACATGAAACAGCTGGCATATCAACAATAAAAACAGAAGCATAAAATGTGTATTAATCATGTAGCAGCTGTCTAGTTCTCTTTATTCTCCTACCTAGGGTGGATACAAGATGCCCTATTCACAGAAATTGAGTTTATGCATGATTGGAAGGTAACCCCCCACCCACCCAGCCCAACTTCAGGAGATGAATTAGGAGAAGTTCTAATTTTATATTCACGTACACATGGTAACAGCCTTGCATTTTTATTTTAAAACATAAATAATTGATATGACAGATCAGGTACTCTCAGCAGAGTTTAAGGTAAGGCTGTCTCTGTCCATACCACGCAGCTCCACTCAATCTTCAGTAGGTGGAGGTGGTCAACTTCATGTGCTGGTCCTGTTACCCCCCCTGGGAAAGAACCCTGGTACCGACCGAATAGGAGGTTGGGTGGGCCCCAGAGCTGGTCTGGTATAGTCATCGAGAACCGAAACATTTCTTGCCCTGCAAGATTCAAACCCTGGATTGTCAAGCCTACAGCCTAATCAATGTATGAACTACCCTGGCTGACTGCCATAACTATGAAAATTACTGTCTTCTGCTATGTAATTCTATGTAGTTATGTATTCTTATACCCTTCACACGGAGGCAGCAGGTACATCTGATGTGGGTATCTATCTACCAGCTACACCTCATCAAATACAGGGAAGAGAAAGCATTCTTCATTTCTAAGTATGACGTTCCCTCAACATACGTAATGGCACTTCACATCTATACAAAACAATTGGCTCAATTGTTGTTTTGTATATCATGATTTTCAAAACAGTGTAAGGAGGGGGGTTAACAATACTTTCCCAAATAATAAAAACCATTGTAAGAATTTATCCCCCTCCTAATTTTAAAACAAACCTCAACTCCATTTGTCACTTCTGTTCCCACACTCTGACATTTGTAACTACATACAGTTATGATTCCGTTCAAAAGAATCAGGATGGGTTGGAGCAGAATGGCCTAAATCAAATGCTTGTTTATGCTGGTGTCAGTTGTTAAAGGAAAAATATCAATAAAACAACACAGAAATTCTCTGATGAGCCACTAAATAAAATTGGTGTAGCAATAAATAGGGGTAGAACAGGTGTCTGCCAATCTTTAACAGATTCTTACAACATGTCACATATGTAACATTTTAGAAACTATCGTTACTTCAGTTCCCATGTATCCTACCAAACACCAAACACACCCATTTGAAAATTACTGAAGTAATTACAGTACAAATGTGGAAGAGATATAACAGTTAAGTAAATCCATACATTTATAAAAACACTTCCAAGATTCCCCATGACAGACGAAAATTTGTTTCCTTGCTGGTGAAGAGTAGCACAAAATGTCAAGCAGAAGCAAAAGGTTCAAAGCAACCTTGGCATGATTAGTCTTAAAGCTCTGGCTACAGTACAGCAACAGTTCCAAACAATCTTCAAAAAGAACCATTCTTAGAAGATAATAGCGTCAGCCAGCCAGCACATAACAGATCTTTGAAAACCAAACCACACAAATCAAACCCAAGAGCCAGCAGTAGCCTACAAATTCCACCAACCACAATTTGGAGACACACATATAACAGACACCACTTCAACACTTACAAGCTGTAGCAGTTCACTTACAAAGAGAACCAAGTGAAAAAGCTGAACTACTATGAGACTTTCATCACATGAATAGAAGATGACACATGAAATGATCCTCTATTATGAAGCTACATAGCTAGGTACCACCTATGTGGAACTGTGAACTACCAGACTGTGTATGTACACAGTAGCAAGAAACCTCAATGCAGTGTACAAATCATACACAATTTGTTAACATCAACAGGTTTCTTTTATACTTTTACCAAGAAATGTTCACAGTTCCCTCTTCACAAAGCTACAGCTACTGGTACCTGCATATGTTGGAATGATGCCCCCAGTAGACTGTGTGCTTTCCAGGGCATTTACTCTTCCAGTAGGCTGGGGTACCACCCCATTCACATCCAGATTTTAAGTGTTCCTGACAGAGCAGGAGGCCAGAAGTTGAACAGGATGGCAGGACCAACTCTTTGGCTACCAACATACCCAGACTTGTCACCACCAGACCTTCTATTCTAGCACTTTGTAGCATAAAATGCATAGAATCCACCAATGGTGGAGTTAGGCAAGCGTATCTCATATGCAGTTCCCAAGTCAATGCTGCAATGTCACAGTACAAACAGGAAAACTCTCCATTTCACCTAGACATCTGTCACGTACTTGAATAGCGTGCATGCCGAACATCTCTGGACAAACTTTTACGTTTCTTACCACTTCTACTAAATATGTAATGACTGATACAGTTAGTATTATGCCTCAGTTTTACTTTTAAAGTTCTGTAGATCTACACTGTGCTTTACAAAAATACATGCAATTATGCTCAATGTAATAATGTCAGAAAACATCTGCATGCAATATTATATCTAGTGTCCAGAAGGCAGTGGAACTGTACAGGGGCATTATTTTGCATGTACAATACCACTAATCATTGCCTGTTGTGTCCCTCATTTTCTGCAACTTGGTCCACTCACCACCTGCCCAATCACAGCCGCAGCCGC
>JGI20166J26741_11707695_pt1 | contig 10794 bp, 7 predicted proteins | sample TergutCu122P5_FD_26741 | JGI IMG/M metagenome (IMG submission 26741) | reverse complement strand
ACTACATTGAAGGACAGTAAAACTTCGAAACATGTATCTATTTTGTATCAGTTGTAAATAAATAGTTGCCACTATTAAAGTTCCAACCCTCGTAGATTTAACAATTCGAAATTAAATTTGAACTCTTGAATTCTGCGTCAGTACCATTTCCATAAAACGTAACTATTCAGGCTTTAGTATCTGGGTTTCATTTAAACTCGGTGAAGTAAAAATAAACCTTTTTATCGACTTTCCATTAATCAGTTAATCATAAGTAAATTAACCCTTTCGCAAGTTCCGGATATTATTCAAAAACGGGGTGCAAAAATATAACCCTTCGTCGTGATGTTAACGAGCTCTTCGATTTTAACATTTCCTTAATATTATCTTTCACATTTAAAACTCCACTCCAGTAACCCTAAGGTCTAGTTTAATTATAGCCTAGTTACCAGATTCAAGATCCGTTTCCATTTCGCAAACATTCATTTAATTATATTTTCCATTGTTGACACATTTTTACATCGTTACTGGCCATATTTAAATCTCTGCCGTCTTATCCCTAATATTCGCTTTAATAACATTTTCCACCACACATGATAAGAACCGCTTTAACATTCTTAGTTATTTAAAACTCCAGTGTTCCCTACGTAACAACCAAGTTAATATTATCTCCTGAATTAAAGCTCCACTCCATATCCCTAAAATTAATTTTAATGTAAAATTTCACCCCGGTAAAGTAGAATTTAAGCACATGTCGGCTAGTAATTCTTATTAAAATTCATCTCACATAACCCTGCAAAGACGAAAATTAATCTGAGCTGTATTTAAAGACGTCGCCCGTACCGCGCAGTAAACACACTCCGTTACGGTTATAAATGCCAATCAGTTAATGCTGTATAGGGAAATAGTCGCTGTTTGTTCTGAGATCCACACAAAACACATAAATACACTGTGTGTGCAAAATGTAGAATTTACAATTGTTTATCTGGTGGTATCCATAGTAACCAGTACGAAAATTCATAATATTACGAAGTGTTGGCGACCTGTTTCAGCGAAATCCAAAGCTTAGAGAACAACTATGTAAAAACGCTGGTTATCTCGCACCACAACGTTGCAAACCGAGTTCATCGTAAGGTCAAAGTACCAAATTTTATATCCAATATAATAACTAGTTTGATTTAATAAAATAAATTCAGTTCTTTAGTACACCAACACAGCGCGTCAGTATCAAACATATTTAAGCAACATTTCATACGAAACCCCGACTAAAGCACACTCATGTATTTCACACCACTTAATTAGTACCGTGCTAATCCAACATCCTTCAGCCCTCAAAGGACCATCTTCAGGGAGTAGGACTGGTACCTTTTCGCAACCAGATCAGCAAATTGTGTACCAGTCGTAAAATTCAGTGTTGTGAGCAGCCGCATAATATAATACACGCTGCTCGATATACTGAATTCTACATCTGATCCTACTGTGGCAATGTATCAGTGTGGTACTCCCTGAAGGTGGCCCTCTGAGGGCAGAAACATGCCGCAGTAACAAATTGCTAATTAAATGGTGTGAATAATGTAAGTGTGCATTAGTTGGTCTTTACATGAAATAGTGAAATCAATGCACAGAAATGAACAAGATAAAATATTTAAGAAGATATGTTCATGTATGTACTGCTATGTGACCGGACGGACAAGAGGTCACGTCAAATAATAAACTCAACTTTTTTATGTTCCTTAGTAATCTCCGCTATAATGTTAATAATTCTTTTCAGACTTCACGAACATACCTGTCTGATACTGACCTGCGCACTATATTCTGTAAGGCACATTTCAAATGTGTAACTCAATCGGTCCACACCCGTTGCCTTTTCCAAATTCAACACAACAGTAAATTTTTTTACGAACGGTCTTGTACCTCTCGACAAAAGGATTTAGTTTTTATATCAAAGTCTTGAATATAAAAGACAGACATCAAAAGTTTGGCGCGTTGTTTTACGAAAAGTTCTTGGACACAAGATTCAATTATTTAAATTTGAAATCAAATTTTACGCCTACTTACTAGCATAAACAGAATTCCCTTTTGTGTTTTATATTGCAATTGAGCCAAGACCTTTCCATTAGCATATTTATTAGAAAAATCAAATTGTTTACATAAAAAAGACACATGGGAAAGGGGTGGCATTGTTTTTCTGGCTCCTTGCTCAGTAGGAAGTTGAGATTCTTCTTATAAGCATTTGCCATAACCGACGTCTTCCTACTTGCATTCAGCTTCATCTTACTATTTCCTCAAAGTGTGACAGATTATGATATTTCATGAGAAGTAAGCATTTATCTTACGTTCACCCTTAGCATGAAAATTGTAAGAGAATTTGTGAAAACATTTTACTTATAATAATACACTTCTGCATAATGTTTATTGTTGTTAGAATGTTGTTATAATTTTGAGTCACGACATGGGAGAATTTCTGGACTGCCACTCCGGAATACGCCCATTACGCACCACATACTTTGGACACTCCTGCTTCCCTCAGGCCTTACATTTTGCGAACAACGGATGATACGTCGTTATTAATCAATGATAGAGAATAAAATATTACATATACCACCAGCACTCTGACGCTTGGTTTTGTATTAACACAATAAAATTTTGTAGTCGTAACACATTAACTGTAAAATTATCTATACAATTACAGAACAATAGAAAACCTTTACAAAATATTCATTTAATAATTAATGTCCAACGACTGCAAAAGATTTCATACTAAAAACAAAGTTTCCGGTTTTGTTTTATTATTCAATATACATTAACCTTTTGGAGCCGGAATTTTACATTTAAATTTTAGTACATCCTGTAGGTAAAATGCGAATAATACAGGAACCAAAAAAGGTAGCATTATGAAATAAACGGCATTTTGAAAAGAAAAAACGGGAGATTATGCAGCATGTTTAAAATATTCAGTATGTATATTTGTTGAAAAGATATTTAAAATGTAGCGTCTGGAGGTTAGCGCTGCGGTACCACATATATATATATGTCGTTAGGCTTTAAAAGGTTAATAGCATTACTCAGTGACAGATCTGTCGTTATACTATGCCTGAAGGCTATTACACCACGCTAGAATCTCATATGACTGGCGGGATAAAGTACTTTGAAGTAGAATTCTCGTCTAAGAGCTGACAATGTCTCCTGATCACCTGTTACTGTAGAGTCAACGGACTGCCGTGTGCAGAGATTGCCACAAAATGCTACTGCAACCACTAAAATTCTTCGTGGCAGCCTTTTGAGAAAACAATCAGCCATGCAGCTTTTCAGACTAACGAGCTTCTGGGAGGTAAACTGAGGTAACACATCAAACACAAAATTAAACACACGCTTAAACTTATGCTACATACGTACTTGTATGCAATCTCCCTGACTTGCCTTGTCGAAGCAACCAGCAAAGTAGGCAAAATCGTAAAGAGATCAGAACTGTTCCGACCAGAAATTTAGAATGCATAATCCTTAGGTAACATACCCTTGTTGCGTTTTGGTCAAGACTGCGCATCAAATAAGTAAATAAATACAGAATTCAGTTAATTTTTAAAGACCAGACTGCTTTTCCGTACATACTTATTGCTACCCCGGTGTTGTCAAGCTCCCAAAGTATGGGCTTTGAAAGAAGTATCCACTGGGAAGTTCCATCAGGAAATATTGAAATGAGAGTATGAAACCGGAAACATGATCAAATAGCATGATTAGACGTTATCAGCATCTGCATCGGATAAGTGTACTTCATCACTGAAGAATTTTCTTACGATGTAACAATTATTTATTACAACTACTTTCTGAACCTGGGACAGTAGGCCTGGCGATGAATGGAGGGTACAGAAGCTTTGATTACGCATGTTAGGGATGACCCCGTAGCAGGCAGGACCAGTGGCATTACAATACTCTCTGTAGGTTGCCACTGTTGCCTGAATTCAAGCGACAAGTCCTCATATTGCGTTATTATTATTATTATTATTATCATTATCATTATTATTATTTAGTTATCATTACTACTGCTATTGCTAAAACTATTACTACTATTATATCTGTACTATTATTCACATATCCTTGTCTGTATATTCCTCAACTCAAACGACAATGCTTGTGATTTGGGGTTACCAGAAATTTGTTACTGGTCCTTACTGGGGCTTGGCAGTGCGTGACATTGCCGAATACGCCTAGTGGCAGACCTACATTGCCTTCACCTGAAATGACAATAAAACCCCGGATGTGGTAATTCAGATTTACGGAAAGCAAACTTTGGATATTAATAGACAGACACGAAGTTTATCTGCAGGTATGCGGTTTACAATGTTAATTAGCTCAACCCATTCTTAATATCTGAAATGCATGGAGGTGAGTGTTCTGCTCCGAAACCCGACCTCATAATTCCGAGAAAAGCGCCTCAGTATCCATTGAAAAGAAGGCTGGATGAGTCCCACAGTCTCTCTTGAAGCTTGGAATTGCAGAAAAATCTCTTACCACTGCCGAGAAACGAAGCACGATTCCTCGCTTCTCCAGTGCAGAGTCTCTTCACTAAACCAACTGAGCTTACCCTGCACTACTAATTAAAGCTGAAACTATAAATAGTGTTTGAAAAACTTTAATACTCAAAAAGCTCCTAGATATTAGTGTTAATACCATTGAAATTCACTAAATGAGTTTTGAAATACACGCCGCATATTCACAAAATTTTCCGATATTATTTTCGATATCACACATCAAAGCCACTAATAGACACGACCCAGATAGACTTTCGTACAGTTGACTGTATAAATTTTTAGCTCTTCCGGGTATTTGCTACACGTCAATCCTGTATAAGTGTCTTAAATTTAATAATATTCTACTCCCGATATGAATAAATTTCCCACTTCAGACGCGTTCGCAAAATTGCGAAAGGCGACTTGTAGCTTTGTCATTTCTCTTTGTCCATCCGTCTGTCTATCCGCAAGGAACAACTCGACTTCCACTGAACGGATTTTCATGAAATTCTGTATAGGAAGATTTTTTGAAAATCTTTCAAGAATCTTCACGAGACATTAAAATCTGCATGAGACCTATGTACATTTATGATTGCTGAATCCTTCTCAGAATGAGAAACTTTTCAGACAGAAGTTGTAGGAAAAACGAAAACACACATTTCATGTTTTATTAAGTTTTTCCGAAAAAATGTTATTAATTCTGTCTCACCCCTAAATTGTTTTACAGCAGCACTTACTGAAACTGAGAAACTGCGCAACGATTTATCTGTCACTACGGCCTGTTCAGCCAAATTGTGTGTCTAAAGAAGGCCGTCAGAAAACAAACATTATTTTGTTAAAATTCAGAGTCTGGCACTTTACATGAAGACCTACTTACGTTTTATTTTTGCCTTCGATAAAAATTTGCCATAAAAGCATTGATATGCATCACTCAACATTATTTGTATAGTTGACAGTGACATGTGGCTCAACAACAAACTCAGAATGCATTGTTGTGTTTCCACTCCAAAAATATTTATGGAAACGAGCCACAATGTTACGTTGAACATACACAGTGTATGTTGTTCATTGTTGTTTCTATAAAGAAATTTTGAAAACCAGGCTAAAATTTCCTTAATATACGCAACTCCTCTCCTCCACTCAATCCCCATGATTCCCACATCTGGTCAGTCAGCTGCACCAGACTGCTAATTGTGTAGACACACTGCTGCTCCCCATATTAGCAGGCTGTCACGTCCACAGCCCCAGGACACGCAGTTCCATGGTAACGCTTTCCTACATAATGGTTCTCCAACCGTGTGACCATGGGCATTATACGGCCCTACAAAGGGTTCTAAATGCCAGCATGAACATTTTAGAATATTTATAATAATAATCTTAATTCTTCAATGAATTCCACACAAGAGCGCTTGCTGATTTGTATCCCTTGTCTAGTGTTGAGTCTTAATTTACATATTCCCTTTAGGTGTCCCATTAACTGAGGGACTGTGGTGTAAATACTGGTAACACTTCTAACAATATACATCATTATTAGGTACTTTGTTACAAGGAGGCCTAGAAAAGTGTTTTGAAGAATTTTTGTTACGAGCACAAAACTTCACTTTAATTTGTTGAGTCCCATCTTGTTGCTCAGGTTTCGCCACCCACGTTTACATAGTCGCGAAAAAACGCCTATTAGATTTTTCAAGTCCGTCCGTCTGTCCGCATTATGTGCGTGGCTCCCACTCGACGGATTTAATTTTAATTTTATATTGGGAACCCAGACGAACATCTGTTCAGAAAATCCAAAAATTGGCTATTTTCGGGCAGAATAATGAGGCACTTTACACGAAGGCCGAAGTACGTTTTATTTCCGCCAGCGATTTTACATCGCCATACATGCTCTATTTCCAAGTGCAACGGTATCAAGCTCTTAAGATAGCCGAAGATGTACGAACGTCACGCGGCCGCGCAAAATTACTACGTTACACTCACTGTGCCTTGCTATCCGTATAAGCGGAAGGTGCTTTCTGGAAACTAACTCTTCATCATTCTTCAATTTTTACGTCATACAACATCGGCTGATGAACCATGACCTATATTTTTGCCAAGCGGTACGGTGTTACTGATATTAATATAAGATCCAGGTTCAACCTAACAGGAGATGCTGTACGTTCCGACTATAAATCCAACCCTTAGTTATGATGTGGGCAGTAAGCCCGGTTTTTTTGAAAATTTTATAGAACACGTAAACACTGTACTGTACCAAATGAGTAGATGTTTTACTCCTACAGCAAGTAGTGCACACAGATACGCCTGTGTTTTCAAGAGTTCATTCATATTCAGTATTTCTCAACGGACGCTGACGAACTGAACGAGACTTGTGCATCTCCCATACAACTGTGCGTGCATTATTCTGCCAGCAACCCATGTGCAGTAATACAAATGTATCAGCCCTGTAGGGACTACCACTCACGTTTCCTGTGTAATGAACCCATTAGGTTAGTGTCTTTTTTCATTGACTTTATTTTTACAAATCCCCCCCCCCCCCAAGCCTCACCAGCAGATCAATGAACAATCTCCAAAGGCGTTCTTGATGACATCGAAACAAGAAAGGCAGTGTACTTTTTATACAACACACGTTACCTATTGTAACCGGACACAATAGCTTCTACGTAAAACGTGTGAGTTTAGGACTATGTCTGGTTGTAATCTCGTAAGACAGCCATCACTAATTGCTTCCGCGGCCTCCCCACTGTCCTTTAATGAACAAAATATTATCTAAGAAATTATAAGCAAGATAATAATGCCAACTTAACATTCAACTAAAGTGCGTAAAAATGATGAACCAGAAGGGCAATATATGTACAACGTAACTTTGAGGTCCATTCGCGTGCCCATTATTTTCCACATTATCTAAAAAACAGCATGATTTTCGGAAAAGGGTTAATGAATATAAAATGTGTCTTTTGATTTTCAACGCCTTGTCTGAAAAACTTCTCATTGTAAGCATAATTCAGCAAGTTATTATCATAAATGTATATTGGCCTTCATGTAAAGTATCTGTAATTCTTGTCAGATTTAATGAAACTTGATTTTTTCTTTAGATTTTAGAAAAATATCCAAATATCAATTCCATAAAAATACATTCAGTAGGAGCAGGGTTGTTCCATGCGGAAGGATAGAGTGACGGACAGACAGACAGACAGACATGACCAAGCTAATACTCGAATTCCGCAATTTTGCGAAGGCGTCTAAAAATATACACACAATACTCACGAAAATTATTAAAATCAAATTATACACAATTGTTAAGTAATGTATACATCATATTATAGTAACCACATCCCCGTCATATTTCGGGTCATACTGAGCCATCATCAATGAGGTAAATATAAGGAAACATACATATAAAAAAATATACGTGTGTGTGTATATGCCTCTCTTTGTGCGCTGGGTATGACGCCTTGTTATATACACAATACACCAGGCTTATTGAAATTGGAAAATGTTTTGGAATGGAAATGGATGTGGAAAAAGCTAAGGTAATGAGAATCTCGAGGCAACCGTCCCCAGCACAGATGACAGATCAAAAACAACTGAAGTATTTGAAATTTTCCAGCTGTTTGGTTAGCATGATAACAAATAATGCAAGATGAAAACGCTAAATTAAATCCAGGATTGCCATAGCAAAAACAACATTCGACAAGCAAAATGGACTTAAATTTAAGCAAGACACCAGTAAAGTGCATACTGACATGACATTGAAGTTGTTCGGAGATTTAAATATTTGTGGACTGTAATAAAAAATACTCCCTGTCACCATGGCATGGCGCGTCCTCAGGTTGCGGATGGACAGACGGCCTCCAATACGGAGGGTAGCTGCGAATATACTGAATAAGCAGTAGTCGCGGACAACCAACAAGGGGTGGTCCTCCAGCTTGGGGGTTGGGCGAGGTGTTGACATCTTCTCCCAATAAAAACTGGCTTTGTTACGAAACATGAACACTCCTCGGACCTGGACTGATACTTTGGTACGACCTAAGCAACAAAAAAGGGACATGAGACCTGGTACGTGGAATGTTAGGAGCCTGTATAGGGCAGTTTCACTTGCAGCAGCAGCGAGGGAATTAGCAAGATATAAATTATATTTAGTGGGTGTGCAGGAGGTTAGGTGGGACAAAGGAGACCAGTAAGAGCAGGGAATTATAATTTTTTTTATGGAAAAGAAAATGAAAATCATCAATTGCTAGCAGGATTTTTTGTACAACACAAAATATCATCAGCAGTTAACAGAGTAGATTTTGTTAGCGATTGGGTGTCATATAGTTCTGAGAGGTCGCTGGTGTAATATCATTATTCTAAATGTGCATGCACCAAGTGGGGAGAAAAGTGATGATTCAAAAGACTTTTTAAGGAATGAGAACAGGTTTTTATCATTTTCCTAAGTACCATACGAAAATTCTATTCGGAGAGTTTGATGCGAAAGTGGGGAAAGGGAATATTTTCAAACAGACAATTGGGAATGAGAGTCTACATCAGGATAGTAATGATAATTGATTTGAAATAGTAAACTTTGCCACATCAAAAAATCTAGTTGTTAAGAGCACGATGTTCCCACACCGAAACATTCATAAGTACACCTGGATCTCTCCTGATGGGAAGACTCTCAACCAGAATGATCACATATTGATAGATAGGAGATGACATTCGAGTATACTAGATGTACGAATTTTCAAGGGAGCTGATTGTGATAGTGATCACTATCTGGTGGTTACAAAAATAGGGAAAGCTTGGCAGCAAAAAAAGAAGCAGCAAAGAAGTTTGATGGGGAAATATTTAATCTCAGGAAGCTACGTGAGCTAGAGGTAAGGAAACAGTATGAGATTGATATTACAAAGACGTATGCAGCTTTGGAGAACTTAAATGATGACGAAGACATATGTAGGGCGTGGGAGAACATTAAAGGGAATATAGAAAATCAACTAAAAAGAGTCTAGGTCTGCACGAACTGAAGCAGCATAAACCATGGCTAAGCGGAAGAAATATTTTTCCCAGCTGTTGAATGTACATGGGGTTAATGATGTTAGGCAGACAGAAATACACACAGCAGAACCACTAGTGCCTGAGCCAAGTGCCTTTGAGTTTGATTTGGCTATTGAAAAGCTAAAAAGTCAAAAATCACCAGGTATTGATAAAATCCCAGCAGAATTGATTGAAGTAGGGGTAGAAGAATTCGCTATGAGATCCATAAACTTATTATTTCTGTTAGGAATAAGAAGGAATTGCCTGATGAGTGGAAGGAGTCGATCATTGTACCTATCTATAAGAAGGGCGATAAAACAGGGTGTAGTAGTTTTAGGGGCATATCACTTTTGTCAGCTACGTACAAAACTTTATCCAACATTCTGCTGTCAAGGGTAACTCCATATGGAGAGGAAGTTATTGGGGATCATCAACGTGGATTTCGACGCAACAGGTCAAATACTGATCATACATTCTGCATTCGTCAAATACTTGAGAAAAAATGAGAATAAAATGAATCAGCTGTTTATAAACTTCGTAAAAGCCTATGATTCAGTTAGGAGGGAAGTCTTGTATAATACGTGTATTCTCACTGAGTTTGGTATCCCCATGAAACTGGAAAGGCTAATAAAAATGTGTCTGACTGAAACGTATAGCAGAGTCCGGGCAGGCAAGAATTTGTCTGACATGTTTCCTATTAAGAATGGTTTGAAACAAGGAGATACAGAGAAATATAAATTCGCCTGTTGTTTTGTATAGGTGTGAAACTTGGTCAGTCACATTGAAGGAGGAACTTAGGCTGAGGGTATTTGAGAATAGAATGTTCAGGAGAATATTTGGGCCTATGAGGGACAAAGTAACAAGTGTGTGGAGAAAACTACATAATTAGTAGCTTAATGATCTGTACTCCTCGCCCAATATTGTTCGGGTGATAAAATCGAGAAGAATGAAAAGGGCTGGGCGTATAACGCGTATTGGGGAGAGGAGAGGGGTATACAGGGTTTTGGTGAGGAAACCTGAGGAAAAGAGATCATTTGGGAGACTCAGGCGTGGATGGGAGGATAATACTAAGATGGATCTTCAGGAAGTGGGGTGTGGGGTATGGACTGGATTGATCTGGCTCAGGACATGGAAAGGTGGCGGGCACTTGTGAATGCGGTAAGGAACCTTCAGGTTCCATAAAATGCAGGGAATTTCTTGACTAGCTGCAAACCGGTTAGCTTCTCAAGAAGGACTCTGCTCCATGGAGTAAGTAAGTAAGTAAGTAAGTAAGTAAGTAAGTAAGTAAGTAAGTAAGTAAGTA
>JGI20166J26741_11707473_pt1 | contig 10795 bp, 6 predicted proteins | sample TergutCu122P5_FD_26741 | JGI IMG/M metagenome (IMG submission 26741) | reverse complement strand
GAATTGCAGCCAATAGAATTACTTGATACATAAGGGGTAGTTAGTTGAACGAAGGAGAAGACGCTATGCGAGCGGGAACACTTTTCTTTGAACGTTGGAGATGCGAACAAGCAAAACTCAGTGTTCAATAAAAAACGCATATTTTGGCAATATTTAACTGTGATTGGTATTATAAAACTAGATTAGTGTGCAATTCAATGTTTACTCCAAGTACCGTGGTGACCTCGATTAACTTTTGCATTTTCCATTGATTGTTAGAATATATTAAACAAAATCGTATTACAATTTTATTAAAGACATTTCAATTAACAAATAAAATTAAAGAAATTACACAGTATCGCGTGGGTGTTAGTGTGTCGGCAATCGTAGTCAATTGTGGACATTTCAGAGGACCTCCCACGTAAATTACCCTGAAGAAAGACCTACAGGCTTGCTGAGCAGACGGGAAGCTACAAGCCCAACCCAACACCGGGAAGGTGCGGTAGCAAAATGTACATAAACGTAGGTAGCTGGGACCAAGAATTCCATTTCGCATCAAGTAGCTGTCCGAGATATTTCTGTGGAAAGTCTTGTGGTTATGGAGTGATATTTTAATTAGACGGTGAAACAAGTTGATTACCAACAGTTTGTTTGGAACTTAAATACTGACAATATTCAGCTCATTCATGATAGACGCGTACTTTCGAATTCCTTTACTGTTTCTAAGATTTGGTGGAATTCCAATTAAGATGCAGTCAGTATCAGCCGTCAAACGTATACACAGTGAAATGCTGACGATATGTTTTTACATTACCTTGTTCTCCATTATAATGGATTTTGTGATTAAAAATGAAGATATACAGGAGTCTATGTAGAATTTCCGGATGATATTTGGATTGGCTGTTGTTGCATGGATGCATCTGTACCTCAGGTAAAGCAGTTACCAATATGTACCGCAAAACAGCATTTTGTTTGCCACTCACTTTGGAAACAGCAGTAATTTATTTTATAATAAAAATCTCCTATTGTTAATTTTTAATTTTTTTTTAAATTTAAGGCCCTGTACACTTTGCAGATGATACGGATACAGCCGATCTTCGTGTAGTATCCTCCAAACAGTACTGCGGTGAACACCCTCCGCTGAAGATATCCTACGGGTACTAGTTCCAGGGTTAGCTGTTACGTGGGCAAGAATTCGTTGCTCCTGCTGCACAGTTTTGGCAGTCCGAGGCCTTCCTCCTTCAATTACGGGAATGAATGCAATATGTTATCCGTCAGTCACAAAATAAAAATTGTCAGTTGTTGAAGGCAATTTGCACATATTTCAGCCTAAATAAGACCATCATCAGGTAACAAAATATGAAATATATGGAGAAAAATAATTATAAAAAATTTCCTGATAAAATAAGATCCCATTTTTACACAGAAAATAAGATTTTGTATAATTGTTTTATGATGTCCGATATAATGCGTGTCGAAAACGTACCCAGCCGTATTTGAAGAATGTTAAATATTATTACAATTGTAAACATTACTCTTGCATAAAACACTAATACTTTATTAATAATTAGATATTATTCTCCATTTTTTAACTTTAAATTATAATGGATTCTCCGGGAAAAGGAAGTTTGAGGATTGTATATTTGTTTTAAAGTGTTTCTGGAACTCAATATGAAAAGTAAAGATCACATCATTAAAATAATTCAAATACATATAAATATGTGAAATACGGAGAAGTTATTTCAGGGTTATTTCAGTTACGCAACCCGTATTTGGACAATGACCCATTCAAAAACCTACAGGTGCATAAAGCAGTGGGCCCACTATATTACCTGAATAGGATTGTGAAGCATTGTCTTGAGCGAGCGTTAACTTTTCTTTCGCAATTATTAATACTGTATCACTTTCTTCAGTTAAATCGCATTACACTATACAAGCTTTAGAAAGAAGTTTCGTGCTACAGTTATTCATGGCACAGTGACCAAATTCCTCGTATTACACATACCTGCCGTTTCAGGCTGTGTAGAGCAAATTTCGTATCGATGTGTACATGAAGTAAGGTAATACAAAATTAAATATAAGATGCAAAGAAATCTTACATAAATGTAAGCATTTTAAGTATGGTCCCAGAAATACCTGATCAATAAATAAGAAGTAGATGTTATTATCTCATGTGTACTAATATAAAGAACAGATAACAGAAACGAGGCTTCCATCCCAGTGAGCCCTTAAATGTACTTCCTGTATATTGACGTTTTTGATATCGCATGTACCTACATACCTGGCCGCCAATTCTGCTTCCTCCGTCTTCTTGTTATTCCGTATGGCACACGGCGTCATTGCCCTTAAGACCGAAATACAAATACATGAAGTTTGCAACTCAAATTTTAATGCGATAGGTAAGCGGAGAGTACTGATTTGAGCACTTATTAACATTTATCTCCACTACAGCTATCGTAAACGTGGCATTGGTTATCTGATTTGAAAGTTAGATTTCTTCACCTAGGAAGAACTTCTGAACAGGGATCCATAAACCGGATATGTAACAATAGCTGGAGAAATTCCGATCATCAACAGCCTTACTAAATACGTAACCCCGATCTTATTTGCCTTCCACGCTTTACAGAGTACTGTGCGTTTTGTGATGAGTCATGCCATGGTCTTCACTGCATGGAGTGCTTTAGATGTAACAGCTAGCCCGTTGTATGAACTTGCAAATGTAATACAGGTACTGCAGATACTGTAGTTTTGTCAGGTTTTGTAAGGTAAATAATTTTTTATGTAACTATAAGCTCAAATTCGTAACTTTTTCATATTACCGATTATTCTACAAAATAAATGCGAGTGGAAGTAACAGTGATAGAGAATTCATGAAACCTAATCTTAATCATGTTCTATATGTCACACAAAGTACATTAATATCAGAAAATAAACAGAATTCTAATAAAAGTTTTGGAAATATCCACAGACTGAGCTATGCCTGCACTCACACGCTCTTCACGCTTGACGGAACCAGATAAACACTTTCTTCAGTGACGCTTGAATTGCATGGTTTCTATCACCAATTTCAAAACGGTCCAATTTTCGAAAATAATACGATCACTACAGAATTCTGGCAACATTTGCAATTAACTACAGTAACCAACAAGTGTACTTAGAAAGAATAAATATCGCACGTAAAATAAAATTTCTTCGTGTTTCAGCGCTACAGCGCAAACTTCAGGGAATCCACAGTAAAAGTTTTGCAAGTGCAAAAAAAAAGTTTGGCATAATTTTAATAAAACGTTACAATATTAAAATATTAGAATTAAAAATTATTTGCCTTTCAAATTGAAGCAAGATAAAGATATAGGCAAGAGACCAAGATTTTATGTAATAACTTGGCACGAGTTCACACTGATATGTCACTACATCATGGATGATCAAACAGGATCCAGAATTTTAAATAAATATATATATATATATTTACGAGCTAGTAGATAGTAAACTTGTAATTCACTTTCTTCTTAAATCCAATTGCTTATTTTTCAGTGCAAATTTACTGTTTACACTTGGACAGTCGTAGCAAGATATAATTAACTATACACGTGTTTCAGGTGAGAATATTCAAGAAAATATGATCATTAACCCTTCTTTGTATTAAAATTTGTACACAACAGCTGTATAAAACAAGTTAAAACATGATCTATGAAGAATGAGTGGGCAATATTTCCTTCGCGAGTTCTTTATACTTCAAGAAGTGGGGGGATGCGATGAGAAAATACCAAATTGCAACTTCTAGTGAAAGACTTATGAATCAAATGAGTGGCTAATTTTCCGGTTTAGCTATTCTAGCTCCGCTGTACTATTGAAAAAAGTCGTAACAAATTCTTTTCTCTATTAACAGGAGAAAAAATTTGTAAATCTTTTTTTAAAAAAAAAAGTGTCTTACGAAATTTGTAAACACTATTTGCTAAAATACTTACGGCAGCTGACTTTTATTTGACAACACAGTTGCTTGAAACGTGTGTGTCTGAGTGTGAGAGAGATAGATGTAGACGGGGGGGGGAGAGAGAGAGAAGACGCTGTGGATTGTTATCAGCAAACCGATTTAAATTTAATCTAGCTACGAAAATAAGAACGAACCTTCTTGTCGCCTCAAGTGCGCACAGGAGAGAAATGATAACAGAGAAAACATGACCAGTGGAGCGGAAAAGTTGCTACCTTACACATTAGAAGTGTCTTAGCGCTGAAAGATTTTAATATTTGCAAACCTGTTCTGTTACTGAGGAAAAAGTTCTTATGGTTTGTTGCACCGTGTGGTTGTTACCGTGGACAGTGCAGGATGTTGAAACCCTAATTTATTGAGTTGAAAGGAATGGAGATGGGGGCGATTAAAGTAAAGCTTTATTTGCCCTTAAGCTACACGCAACTACCAGATCAAGATTCGCCACTAAATGGAATAAAACTCTTTCATGCTGTGTCAAATAAACCTAAATAATTTTACAACGGATGTGTGGTGGACGATAGTTGAAAGTTCCCAAAAATCGGCGTTTTTAATTTGAGGAATTCTTCCTGTGTGTTTTAGAATTGTAGTACCCGATACGTGAAAATGGAACTCTCATAGACTTTATGAAGTATTGTGTTCCTATAACTGATGCCTAGTGTATTGTTCTTTACCTGTTACTTACTTTGAATTGCATCTGTTTCAAGTTTATTTATTGTGATGTGTTATATAATTTCACTCGTGTTTCCTCTATCACCATATTCTGATTTAATGTCATTTTATAGGCAGTGATTCGTTAGCCTAACCACTTTGGCACATGAAAATTACAGACTGGCCAAACAAGAGTAACGAAAATAATAAAGATCATGCGAAATTTTACATGACAGCAGTACTTTAATTTGGCGGAATATATTTTACTCCCGATATTCATAGTGCTATTACTTGTTACTCTGATGAAAGTAGCTAATTTTACAGACAATATATGGGTCAGTGAATTGCGAGCATTATGGGAGGGGCACTCGCTATTCCATGTAAATCTGGTAGACAGGTTCGTGCAGCTAGCGGCCTGAGCAGAGGAGGACACGATATATATTTCAGTTTCATTTCAATGTCTTTCCAGTGTATTGCGGAACAATTACCGTAAAGGAGTTCATGTTTTTTTCCATCTGTTTACGTTAACACATATGAACTGAAATCGAAAAATTCTTGTAGCAGTTATTTTGACGTTCCTAATTTCAAGTTATGTGCAGCATGCGAGGTATATGAGATATTTTCGAACATAAAGCATATTTAATGTCAATTCGATCTTCAATGAATAATCATTTTTCATTTGTCTTTTTTAAAACAATTCTACTTCGCTTTATTTATTGTGGAATAAAACTGTCTCTATTTTGGTACGTAGTATCTGTATATGTAAGACAATATTTTATTCTTCAATTGCAGAAGCTTTCCACATGTGAATCTTACACAAACACTTTTTGCGACAATATTAAACTCCGAATTAATCTTCTATCAGACCACTGAATACAGAAGAGTGTACAGGATTGTGCATTTGGGTATTAGGGTCAGTAACACGTGGACTTCCTTGACGGTAGCTAATGGACTTAATCGACCGATATTTGTAATAAATGTAATACCTACAATCTGCTGGTTTGACGGGACCGCTACCTGTTACAAGCTATTGGGGTCATGTTGAGCGGGTTAAGAATAGCTTCTCTTCCTCTGGCGTGACCGACAGAAAGTTTACAGACCTTTTTCTACTGACCACATTGTACGTACATCAAAAAAACTGAAACCAAGTAGCGCGGTTCTTTCGTAGGCCGTATTTAGGCGAAATCATAATTTAAAATCATCGAAGGCGATATGAGACTAAGCATTTTCATTTACAGTTGTTTACGCAGTAAAATTCTTCGTAATTAGTATAATTTTAAAAATATAAATGTCCTAATATATTTTCATATTTAAAATACACTAACTGTAAATATACAAACACTATATACTAATTCCATCTAAGTATATATTACGCAGTTGTGGAAAAAGTCAACCATATTTTATGTTCAATGATATTATTTTCGAAAATCATGCCGTCTATGAGATAATGTGGAAAAATACAATACAGCTGAACAGGTCACAGATGAAAATATGGCTAATGCGCAAGGCATGCTGGATACCTAAAGCTTCAAACACACATTCAGATTATGTAACGCTTATTGGTTTTCCCGGCAAAAATGGTTGCTTGAAAGTACCTCAGGGTTACGTTATACATACAATGCCTGTTTTGTTATATTTTATACTACAGAAACCTCGCATAAGACATCATATATGGCTGAGTATAACCTTGCGAAAGGTACACCCAAGTGCTGGAGATCTTCAGTGTCATCAGCGAAAGGAAGGTACAGAACAATTAATTACATTGCGTAACACTTATGGACATACTTAAAAGCAGGCGCTCCGTATCTGATCTTTGCGTAACGCCACAAAGCGAACAGAAAAATCCACAAATTCAGACATGATATAGTCATAGTTTCAAAGTAGTTTACATAACCGATAGGTATACCACAACAAGCAGATAATTTAATAAAGGTAAGAGAAATAGGATCCAAGGCAAAGATAAGATCAGAGCTTGACTTGACGTTAAGCGGTAAACATAGGGAGAAATATAAAACTGCGTTATGTAATTCGGAATGGTTTAACGACATGGATGATCACACTACAACTACTACTACTACAACTAATAATAAAATTAATAACACAGGTCACCCCATGAGATGACATTCAGTCACAGAAGAAAGACGGAGGTACAGTTTCAGCACACTCTCAACCTCGGCCCACATGGGAGTGGGTGGGCAGCATGATGCACCGGCCGCTTTACCTATGGAAAAACCAGGTACACATTATACAGGAGAATAAGTGGGCCTCGGGGCCGTTATGGAAAAGAACGGAAAATATCGCCCACCGGGATTTGATACCCGCACTTTCCGGCCTGTAGCAAATCGCTGTACCGACTATGTTATTCCGGCCGCCAATAATAATATCAATAATATAACATAATAGTAATATCAATAATAATAATAAAAATAGCAACCCTTCTACGCGGAGATGTGTATCAGATATTTTGTTAACGAAGGTAATAAAGTGTGTTATCAGAAGCAGTCTACGCGTTGCACGTTTCTCCGTGAGCCATACTGTGATGCATGTGCAATTATATCTACGTCACATTTAATTTTTTGTAAGAAGTTGCGTGGTATATGAAAATAATTAACCATAATAAACGTCGTATTTTTGTTACTATTGCCCAGTTTAAATCACCTCCACGATTTGCCATAACTTAAAATTCCCTTATGTTTCCACTTAACAACTTCCCAAAGAGCGCCGTAATATGACGCGCAAATCAAATGTACAATTTTGATGCAGGAAATTGATAAATCAGCTGATAAAAGTAGTCACCTTCATACATTTTTAACCTTTATACACAAGAGTAAAGAGTAAATATTATAACTGTGTCATAAACGTGCTGATATATGAAATATAATTTTGCGTCAATAAACCCAACTGCCTGACATTTTACGAACCAAGATACAAAAGCCTAACGATGTTCTGTTTAGTTTTTATGGCCGAGTTCTTGGATCTATGAATTAATGAGCTATTCTAATGCGAAAGGGCATTTGTTTCCTTCGAGCTGTCATGGAACTGCTAGCTAGTGAATAAAATTTAATCCATATCGAGAGTTACAGCCGACCTTAATCACGCATGCGCTAGAAAAATTCCTTAGAAATGAGGAACTGCGTGTTCAGTAAATATTGAGGGCAAGCACGATTAATGGCTTAGTGGAACAAAGGTACATAAATGTAGGTAGCTGGGACGAAAAATTCATTTCGCATCGAGTAGCTGTCCGAGATATTTCTGTGGAAAGTCTTGTGGTTATGGAGTGATACGTATTTCTAGTAGACGGTGAAACACGTTTATTACCATCCGTTCGTTCGGAACTTAAATACTGACAATATCCAACTCAGTTATGATAGACGTGTACTTGCGAATTCCTTTACTATTTCTGAGATTTGGTGGAATTCCAATTAAACTGCAGGCAGTATCAACCATCAACAGTATATACAATGAATTGCTTACGGTATGTTATTACATTACTTTTGTGTTCGTTTTAATTGGGTTGGTACTTAAAAATGAAGATATGCAGGAGACTATGAAGAATGTCCGGGTGATACTGGGATTGGTTGTTGTTGCTTGTATTCATCTTTACCTAAGGTAACGAAGTTACTATTATGTATCGCAATACAGTATTTTGTTTGCCACTCATTTTGGAACTAGTAATTTTTTTTTATTAAAACTTTCCTATTATTAACACTTATTGGTTTATTCAAAATTCCGTGAGGTACGTAAATGAAATATTTGATAAGAAATGAGAAAATGAGTTATTACAGACTATGAATGTGATAATGCAATGCAATCGACTTAATATTTGAAATTCTGACTTTTACTTATAGTAATTGTGATAAATCTAAGTCAATGGTAGTAAATTCAGTGTAAGGCGCGCAGCTGATAGATTCAGATCCTTAGTGTATTTCATATTCCTTTGTTTTAGACTCAGCTTACGGAACTTGGAGTACCTGATTAACCTTGCAGAATCATTTACGTGGAAAGAGTTCCCGACCAGAGATCCTGACACCGGAATCTTAACAATGAGAGGATACATCGCTCGTATTAGCAGCATTATGAAATATGTATGGTCATTCATGAATGTATTCCATGTGACGCAGTCAGCTTACCGAATGCTGACCAGCCACGCCATGATCTTCACCACGTGGTACCCATTCGATTCTTCTGTCAGCCCACTGTATGAGATTGCTAACTTCACACAGGTGGGTCTACATTTGTACTGGATACACAAGGGGCACAGCAAAAATATTATGGTTTTAAGGTGCAGAAGTAACGAAATATTCTTCACTATTTACTTTATTATAAATCAACATTTCGCCAAGGAATATGTGTGTAATTAATTTTCATTTACTTTTCCGAATGAGTACCGACTATGTCTTTAGTGTTATGTAGTTATCACAGCGTGAATATGTGATCTGTTGAAGTTACAAGCACTAAACCAATATGTGATTAACAGCCCTTCCAAGACTAAAAAGCTACTTCTGGTCGCGATAAGCAAACTCTTTGGACGACACTATTGATAGTTAACTGGGGTGCATTGGACAGACACAGCAAGGAACTCTACGACCTGAAGTGAAAAAGATTTACTTAAAAATGAGATAGCATTAACACCTGCATCTTCCTTTATTGCAAACACGAGTTAATATGAGAAATTCGTCATCGCACCTCTGTTAGAGATTTAGGGAACTATTTCCGAAGCTATGGATCTTGTTGATATGAATTCCGAAATTCATGAATTGCAATAAATGTAGTAAAGTGTCAAACTTTCCAACGTCTTTATGTTAAATGAACGTCAGTCCAAAAATACTAAAAGCAGTGAACAAAGTAGGCCTATACCGTACTTCGAATTTTGGAAAAGGGAAGTCTTTGTAATTTGGAGAATTAAGAGTGGTTAAAGTTACTGCGAGAATGTGATTGATGCGTTGCAATGAATTAAAGTTTGTAATTAAAAACGTTTACCCATCCAAAGGATGTAATGCTTCTTAAGTGTAAGGTATAAGAAATGCTGTTTTTTGCATCTGCGAGATTTGCAGACCTGCAAGACTGACAAGAAAAAGTTTAATATATATTTCAGAACTTATGGATAAAGTAAAAGTCCAAACGTACTTAAAATAATATTTTAGAAGAAAACAAACTGCTGCACTTCTACACAATTTTAATGTAAACAACGTGCTGATCGCTTTTGAATCAATTTAAAGACTTAAATTTTATATAAACTTAATTGTTTGAATTTGCTTTTATTCAAAAACATCCATTTAAGTATTATTCATGTAGATAAAAATTTTTCTCATTTAAAAAAATTAAGTTAATGTTAAATTTCAATGCTATTTTGATAACATTTTCATATGGTGACTTAAAATTTACTCTCATTGTTGATGTTTTTGTGTGATACATTACGCAAAATGCAATACATGTAGACATTTATATCAAAATAGTAAATTTATATTGGCCCTATTTTCAATAAAATGATCAAAGCCATTAAGAAGAATAAATAATCAAGTTATAAATTAAACAGTAATTTTAATTCATCAGCTAGTTTCCCCCTACTAATATCGGAGACGAATGTTTCCTATGAATATATTCGAGATGAAATTTCATTAAAATAGTGCCGTTCTACTTCCGAAATTGGTGCAATCTGACACCTACAAATGTACACGCATGTAAGGTTTCAATGGAAAAATCTGTCATTTGTTTTAAAGATATTCACTAAGCATAAACCTTTAGGAATGGTGCACAAAAATGTTTACCGGCAACAGCCAAATCTGGCGCAATTTCCTTTTCGCCCCTTCTATTCGTATTAAAGTTAACAATATCTAGCTTCTCGATAATGCCACTACAATTAACTAGGTTATGCGTAAAAAATGTGCCTTATCATAAATGTGCATGGAGCACAACTGCCGTGAAAACCAATGAGAAATCCAGAAATAAATAAAAACCAGTTTCTAAATAACAGTAATTTGTTTTGGTTTGACAGGCTCTTGCATCTTTTATCCCCATTAATTTATGCTCCGGCTTCCCGGGCCTGTACGCTATGTTAGTGTGTGCAGCCTGCAGTCAGCTGGAACAACTCAAGCGGGACTTGCTGGCTATACGGCAGACAGTTGACAAATCAAAACAAACCTGCCTGGTCGCAGTTGAACAAGAGAAAGAAGACCAGAG
>JGI20166J26741_11707362_pt1 | contig 10795 bp, 7 predicted proteins | sample TergutCu122P5_FD_26741 | JGI IMG/M metagenome (IMG submission 26741) | reverse complement strand
TACATGTTTCGAGCCTCAAGTGCTCATCTTCAGGAGGATACAGTTGTGCACATGCAGCATATGGTACTGTCACTCTGTATGAGAGTTCTTGGTGGCCTGTTGGTACACAGCTTGAGTGAGCTGTGTACCGACAGGCCACCAAGAACTCACATACAGAGTGACAGTACCATATGCTGCATGTGCACAACTGTATCCTACTGAAGATGAGCACTTGAGGCTTGAAACATGTAGAGGAGAATATTATTTTATGAATAAATAATAATCAGTGCATCAAATTGATAATTAATATATAGTCAATTCATGATGCACCACGGTCAGAAAAACATTAAGTTATGCATATGAATTGTTTTTGCCTTGTTTTCATAATGACTTCATCATGTCTGTCCATCTGTCTGTACTGCCACATGAAACAACTTAGCCCCCACCGTATGGATTTACATGAAATTTGATATTTGTATATTTTTTGAAAATCTCTCAAGGAAATTCAGGTTTTATTAAAATATGACAAAAATAACAGGTACTGTACTTGAAGACCTATCTACATTTATGGTGATCTCACTTCATTCTTTTTAGATTGAGAAATGTTTTAGACAGAATTTGTAGGGAAAATCAAAACACATGTTTTACGTTTGGAAACATTAGTCAGCATATCGTACCATTTATGAGATAATGTGGAAAAATATGGTAGAGCCTGACAGGCTGTATATGACAGTGTAATATGGCACATGTGCATTGATGCTAAATAACTAAGGCTACAGACACACTCATAATATTCAATACATATTGCTTTTCTTCAGCACCATTGTTTACATGAACACACCTGAATGTTACGTTATACATACATTGCCTTTCATGTTTTTGTTTTACAAGTGCATAGTTTTCATATGTGTTCATGATGTTTATATTAAATTACTTTCATCTGGAAGTGCTATAGAAACCATTTCATTAGGCTTGATATAAATTGCCCTTAATCTGAATTATATTGGTACCTGCCATAAGGAGGTGGGAATGCTACTATTCTGAGCTAGTATTCCGGACTAAATTATTACAGGATTGTGTTCAACCTTGCTCGTTGTCTGAGGTGTATTTTGATTTTTCCAACATATTGGGATTTGGGTTTTACTCTTTATACACGAGATTGGTTGTCACTTTATTATTTTTGTTTTTTTTGTCCTTTTAGTTTATGGTGTTTCATTATTATTTTGTGATCTGGTGGTTAGAGGACTGGATTTGTAATTACTGAGTTTGATCCCAGTTGCTACCACAAGGGTGGTGCATAAGGTCTACAAGGCCGTGTCTAGATTACTTATTTATGCTGGAAAAGGAGACACTGTGTGGTAGAAATACAAAGTGACGGGATAAAGAGGCGTGCTTTATGGAAGCCATAATGCTGCATCAGGTAAGAGGAACAATGCTACTTGTATGAACTTGGGCCATGCAGATTTAAGCAGTGACAGACCCTGAGCTTACACACATTACAATTTCTCTTGAATATTACTCTAATATACTATTGAACAGCTATCAAAGAGTAAGCTAGTGCATTGTGTGGTGGTTGACTGTAAACCTGAGCCTGTGTTACCATAATTTTTGTTGTGAATGCCACTTGGGAGAGAGGTATTGCAGCAGTGGGTATTTGAAGGTACCTATTTAAAATGTGGTTGTAGGTGATTCGGGCATAGATTTGAGGATGTAGTTTCAAATTAAAAATAGGTGTTCAGTCAGTTGTAAGAGAATGAAGAGAATGGGTTCATTATGGGGTGGAAAGAAACAGATACCTTTGAGGTATTACTGCAGAGCATTTCACATTCTCCATTCCATGCATTATAATTCAGTTATTACATTTCAAACCAACAAATGAAAACAGTTTTATTAAAATTGCAATAATATTTCAACCAACCAGCTTCTACATGTTTAGGCCCTCACTGGCCCATCAAAAGGGAGCACACAATTTTACAAAACAGTTGCTGTACATTTTCTGCATGTTGCAGAGCTGCCAGAAACTCCTCAGTATATATATGTGTGTGTGTGTGTGTGTGGATAATTACATACAGAGTAGTTTTGTGCTGAAAACTGTAGAATTTCAAACATGAAACTACCAAGATCATTTAAAAGTTATAAAATATTGGTCATTGCAGCTATTGTGTAAAAGGAGGTTTAAACCATGTTCAGATGAAATATACAAATTTTATAAAATATAAAATGTAGAACAACAGTTGCATTGCTTACCAGTAATTGAACAGGTGCTCCATTTACTTGTATAAATAATCATTGTAATTTCACATTTTATATTTAGCTTTCAGTGCGCAACTGAGTCTACTGCATGTATATTACCCAATGAGGAGTTTTTGGCAGCTCTGCTGCATGCAGAAAATGTTAAGCAATTGTTTTGCTCAATTGGCTTGAAACATGTAGCAGCTGGTTTGTTGTAATATTATTGTGATTTTAATAAAATTGTGTGCATTCATTTGTTCGAATTGTAATAACAAAAAGAAATTGAATGGAATTAGTGATAGGCTGTAACATTTTCCTTGAAAATCCCTTGGACACCTTATTCAGGCAATAGGATTCCCAAAATAATTCAGGATTTACTAACAAAACTCTTGAAATTGCAACCATGTAATACCAAAATAGTGGGCTGGCAAGTGACACAGGCTTCCTTTATGGTGTGTAGGCTGCTGGTTAAGAGAAACATGAAGGAAAGAGAAGACCTAGGTGTAGATGAGAGGATAATATTATGGTTGATAAAAGTGGCGAGTTTCCGTCATTCTAGTATGTAACCTATTTTGTTTCATAAAATGTGGAGAATCTTTTGACTAGCTGAGGAGCTGTTGGTTTCTCAGGAAGGAATCTGCTCCATGGATGTAGTTATTTTATTATATGTCCTTGATTTTTGAAGGCTCACAATCTGCTGGCATTGTAATTCAATGTAATGCAACTATTTTTATAATAAAACCAATTCTGTTTATCATACACAGTTATATAAAGCATTCATGAAACCAGAAAAATTAAGTTTGATACTGTGGTGATTTGTTTGTGGTGGTGTGTCGTCGTGCAGTTCTTTCATCAATAGATTCACTTCCAGTTACAGTATAGTCTTTCAGCAGAATTGTTTGTGTTGCTTTGATTCAATCTACATCTTTTCTGCTATGCTGTTGAATGTTTCTTTTGATGTACAATGTTGATATGCATGTTGTTATATTTCCTATTACTTCTGTAGGCACCAGACAGGCTAGTACACCATATATAAGGGAGGTACTTTATACTATATACACTGTGCATCCCAGTGGAAATGCCTATTAGTATTACATAGATTTTGTTCTGAACATATGAGAAGAACCTAAACAACAAATGCACTAATATCACAACCAATGCAACTGCAAACTGACATTTGGGAATGAAAATCTCCATGAAAATTTTAATTACTAAGGTGTACTATCTGTAATGCTGATCACTATGTGGTGGTCCAAAATGTTAGGGAGAGACTGTTAGTAAGTAAATGAGAGACACTGAACTTTGATATGGAGACATTCAAATTGAGAAAGCGAAATGATGTGAAAGTTATAGATGAGTATCATGTTAAGACTTCAGACAGGTTTGTAGGTTTGAAGAATTTTGGCATTGGCAGTAACACTAGTAGGGCATGGGGAAAATAGAAATTAAAATCTCGTCTAAAGAAGTTCAGATCTTTACAAACAAAGGCAATATCAACCGTTCTTTGATTAAGAATGTTCAATATGTATAGATCAAACATAGCAGACTGAATTACAGTGGTTACAAAATTCAAGTTAGAATAATGCAGATAATATAAACAGTGTAAGGTGTGGACATTCAGGAATGTAAAGCATCAGTATTTGAAATGGGAAATTAGTAACCCTGAAACAATTTTTAGAAGCACAAATATTAGAGGCGTAGTGCAATTTGAGGATGATTACCAGCCTTGAACTAACTTGCTACAGATAATAATGGTGATGCGCTTGCAGATTGCCACAGTAGTGTGAACAGACTGAAGAATCACTTCTGTTAATTATTGAAAGGGAATGGGTTTAATGACGTTAAGCAAAAGGAAATATGCTGAAGCCTTTGAGGTGTTGGTTGTTGGAAAGTTGAAACGTATGAATCGCCAAGTATCAAATTTCAGCAGGAATGGTTCAAAGAGGAGTTAAAAAGCACGCTGTGAGATCTGAAAACTAAAGCAAGGAATTTGCTGAAGCATCGAATAAGCCTATTATTGTACCTACTTATGAGAAGGTGCTGAAACATATGGGGCGTATATCTAAAAGGTCTTGATGAGCTGATAATGAAATATACACTTAGCTTTATTAATTGTTCCCCATCTGCTTATGCAATGGTCCCAGCGTTTTTGCCACTGGTGGCAGCACCTGTCGAACTGACTTTCCGGAGTCACCTGTGCAACACTCGGCATTTGTTCCTGAATGTCAGGGAGTTAGTTGAAAAGTATTAGGGTTAGAGATTAAGAAAAAACTTTCATTGTGTACGGAGTATGAGGAGAGGAGGTGGACAAAGACCAATATTAGTGAAATATGTTTACTTTGGAAAGAAACTGGAGAAAAAATTAGAAAAAATCTCTTGCCGAACGTGACGTCAAAAATACCACCAGTTTTTTTTCTGCCGTAGCACTGAAGTGAATGACACGACAAATGCAGAGTGTTTAATAAACAGTTTTTTTTTATCTTTGAATACTTTCATTTGGGAAATCACAGCTACAAAGCGAAATCTTGGTGAACGAGACAGAAGTGATTCTGTAATCTGAGTATGAAGCATGTTCACAAGAAGACAACTCCACAGAGTGTCTTTGACAAAGAATATGACATTACTGACAGAAAACGCATACTAAACTTACTACAGTGTGCACACTTTCCACGTAAATGATCAACATCATTAGCCTTTGTACAGAGCTCTCATACCGAATTTTCCCCATACCGAAAAATAAATGTGAAATCTATGGCTAGAAATTTATTTACGAGAGTAAATATTATGAATTCGAGTGAGCCAGTTTTTAAGAAACTCATACACTTCCTGAGCGGCATTACGTGTAGAACTTATATAACCCTCGTAAGTGTGTAAAAAATGTAGAAAATGTGGGCTACATGTCATTTACGCCTTTAAGTAAGGTATGGATTTCACTGCACCGACTTCCGTGGAACTCAAAATGTCTCAGGTATACTATGAACTGTTTACCCTATATCGGTTAAGAAATTTGGAAATTACTAGTGGAAATGCATTTGTATCTCTAGGTAAAGTTAGGTTTAATTGGACTGATTTGCACGGAACTTGCAATTCCCGTGTGACTTGTGGCGCTGTTTTGTACTCATCAAGAAATATGATAAACATTGGTAGAAATTAATGTGTGCCATAAGCAACATATGAATCTCGGTGGACCCTTCTTCACGAAACGTTGTATAAAGAATTTTTTTTACTGAATTTATGAAAATTCGACAGACGGTTTAGTCGCTTTCTTGGGTTCCAGACGGGCAGGCAGATGTAAATGGACTCCGTACAAGGCATTCTTTTTAAATTCTTAAATGACACCTAGAAGTGTATATTTATGAACAAGTGCTTCACAAAAGAGGCCTTGTGTTCTTAAAGTACAGGTAAGGTTGTCTTGTGTACCTGCCGTGACGGCACAGATGGGGAGTAGACGTGTAGGTCCACTCAGACTCGACATCAGTGCTAGATGGAGGTGGTCTTGCATCCTTAATCTCACTCAAATAGTACCTTAACCATTTGCCTATCATACAATCAGTCCATTAACGAAACTGTTCGTACAGTAAAGCAAGACTGCAATGATCACAGTCATTTCCATGACAAATCACTTAAATTCGTTGGTGGGTTTATAACTTGAAATTAGTTGTTCCATTAACTTCGATATTTTTATTTTAAAGTAACTGGAGTATGAGAAATAAATACTGCCTATTTATGAGAATAAAGTAAATATTGTTTATTACGTAGAGAATGGTAGGAATAGTGCTGTTTTTGTTGCTGAGCACTTCCAGCACAATTTTGGATACAAAGGGCACTGATATGCGCAGTGAATTTCCGATTTTCCTCTATCCCCTCTCCACTGTCGTGTCCTACCTGAAGTAAGGCCTTTGGTTTACTCTTGCATGGGCTTCTGAACTGTTGACGTGGTCTAAATTCGGCTTCGTTCTTGACTTCTCAGTTATGTTTGCTGACTACTTAAGACAGGCCATTGGTCCCTCTGCTGGCTTCATGTGTGTGTGTGTGTTTACGTTACATTTCTGTTGGGTTAAATGTCATATTATGAATTGTCCAGTTCCATATGTACATTATTAAGTTTTCTTTATTACGTCACAACTCAGATTATTTTTCGTGTGTTTGGTGTCATTGTTGAAGGGCATCATGTGATCATAATCATTTTGTATTTTGCTTATATATTTACCTTTGTAATGATTAAATTCTGTTTTCTTTCATTTCTTCAGTCTGTGTAGTGTTGTGTTACTTGGGGGGATAGCGCATAATATTACAGTATTTTTCAAACGTGAAACCCAGGTGTTTCTCGAAACGCTGATAAATGTTTGGGCATTTTGTTTGTTGTAGTTATTAGTATCGATTTATTTTTATAATAATATGCAACTACGAAAGAGGAAATATTTAAAAACTACTATATTACGTTGTGACAGGGAATACTTTGGAAAGAAATACGTGCGTAACTTCAGAACATTGTAAAACTGCTATCGTTTCCAAATACTTACCTGTGTGAATCTGCATTTTCGCGTTGCATTGTGACAAAAGTAAGTACAGAAATAAGCTGGACGCTGAAGCAGATCTCAGATTGCAAATGTCGCCAGTTGTACGAGATTTAAAATTGATGTATACCTCAAAGCAGCCTCATCCATCACACCGAGAAATCAACACACAATAATTCGTACTGTTTTATTGATTGATTAAACCAGCACTGAAGTTTTATTGTTATATTATGTGCCCACAAAAAAAAGAGCTTACGATCAACTTCCCCTCTCACCCCACTTTTTTAGTTTGCCTATATTGCCAACTCAAAAACAAAGTGGGGTTCCGTAGAAATGCGTCAGTCTAGACAAGGGTTCAACAGAAGAAAAAGTTTGAAAAGTACTGGAATATTCAAATAGAACACAAAACAGAGGCGTAATTATTTAGAGCATTTAATTTTTAGGCGATTGAGAAATATAAATCTTTCAGTAAAATGAAGAAGCATTTAAAATTTAAGACGTTTACATACACAAACCTCTTTGAGAATTTGTTACAAATTTTCGTAACGTCAGTATATTAATGATGAAGTGTCCAGTTACGTTAGCGCTGTCGTTGTCATAGGGCTGGTGTGTGCTTCTGGTGCGCTCTTCAGCCATAGAAGGAAAAAGCAGCGGCAGGATATCCAGCTGCCAGAGCAGGATACGCAGGAGGTGCAGCGGGGTAGCCTGCGAGAGATACGTAGGGGTAGGCCCCGTAAGTGCTATAGGCACCATAGGGAGAGCCAAAGTGTATAGATTCAGAGCCCCGGAGGTTTTCTTTTTTGGCTTCTTGGACAGCGGCAGCAACCATAGCTAAGATGGCGAGAATAACAGCGACCTGAAGAAGACAAAACTATGTATGAACCTTTCTGTTTAAAGAATGAGATTGCTTGCTCAGAAACCCTAGATGCTTTCTCTCTCTTTATCTCTTAAGTTTGATATGCGAATGAAAACTAATTGGCTTGCCATCTGTTGACACTTTCATTATTTATCATATTGTTTATTATAGGAACATACAAACAGATGCAGCCGGGATGGCAGTCTTTACGGTGACTAGACTGGGAACCGGATTTCTAAGAAATGTAGTTCAATCCCCAGCAGGGACGAGAAATTTGTCTCATTTTGAAAACACCCAGACAGAATCTGGAACGCGTCCATCCTCCTATTCAGTGGGTATCGGGGATGCTTTCTCCGCGGATAAAGTGACCGGGAATTAAAGCTTACCATTCATCCCCATCTAATAAACAAAACCATAACTCCATTACCTTTCCTTCAATGGCAAGCACAGAGAAAACTCTTTTTACGAGGGAGGTGCTGATAAGTCCGTAGCCCGACCTACTTTCCGATGTCGTAGGACGGAATCGATAGTGTTGTTGGAAAGAGGGGTCTGTTCATGTGCTGAATTGCAAGTCTTTTCTTGTTACAGAGGCTAAAAGGAAGCATGTCAGGCGACGCGCACGATTTCAACAACATCGAGACGCGAGCTGTCAATAGTCCCCCCCCCCCTGTAAGGCAAGGCGCCGAAGGAAATTCACGCCATTCTGACAGAAACATTAGGGAAATATGTACCATCGTACGCCATCGTCAAAAACTGGGTGGCTCAGTTTAAACGTGGTCATTTTTACACCTGTGATGCGCCTCGTCCTGGACGACCCAAAAAATGACCACCCCGGAGATTATTGATCAAATTCACGACCTAATCCTGGAAGACCCCCAGATTTCGGCTAAATCAATAGCTGAGCAACTGGGCATCTCACGTGAGCGGGTTGGGTTCATAATTCACGAGGATTTGGACATGCGGAAGCTCTCCGCGAAGTGGGTCCCGAAATGCCTGAAGGCGGATCAGAAATGTCAACGGTGCCAGTCATCTGAGCAAATTTTGGAATTTTTTCGGCGCGATCCAAATGATTTCCTGTCGGGCGCGATTGGTGACCATGGACGAAACCTGGTTATATCACTATGACCTGGAGACAAATCAACAATCAATGGAATGGCGGCATAGCGGCTCACCCTGCCCCCCAAAAATTCCGAGTGCAAAACTCTCGCTGGAAAAGTTCTCGCCTCCTTTTCTGGGGACCAAGACGGCATCCTCCGCATCGATTATCTTCCAAAAGGGCCAAGCTATCAACGCGGAATATTACTGATCTCTGCTGGTGCAATTGAAGGACATTTTGAAGGAAAAACGCCGCGGGGCGGGAAGGTCACGAAGGGTGTCGTGTTCTTGCACGACAATGCCCCGGCTCACCGGGCACTTGCAACCCAGAAGAAACTGGCCTATCTGGGCTTCCAATGTCTTGATCACCCATCCTATTCTCCGGATCTGGCCCGTCGGACTACCACCTGTTCCCTGGACTGAAAGAACAATTGAAAGGTAGCCATTTTTCGCCCGACGCGGAGGTTATTGCTGCCGCGGAGACCTGGTTGGACAGACAACTTTCTGATTTTTTTTTTTGAGTGGCTTGCAAAAGTTAGAGGAACGGGCTAAGAAGTGTATTGAGCTTCGTGGGGAGTATGTTGAATAAATCCCGAGTTTGGTCACTGTAGCTTCTTTCCTGGTCGGGATAAGGACTTATCAGCACCCCCTTGTGACTTTTACCTACAACAAAACAGATGTAGTTAATATACACATCAGGGCAGAGATTAGTGTTATCTACAACAGCGTTTTCCGAAATGGGTCTCGCAAAAGGCGAATGATAAATAAAATTAAGACATTTTGTGCTGCTTCCTTATGACCATTATTTCAGATTTCGGCCTAAAAAAAAAAAGCAAGGAAAACTTAGACGTGTCTGTGAGATTTGCGGTTGTCCGATGGTGAATGTGAAAATTACACTCGTCTGGTTGCGAATCCGTTTAGTTTGGGTGATACGTGCCAACGTTTTGGAGGTAACTGCTACCTGTATTTTGACGTCTAAAACGGATGAACTTATGAACTGACTAACGCCGTGGAGCAGAGTCCTCCCTGAGAAGCTAACAGTTCCTCAGCTAGTCAAGGAATTCCCCACATATTAGGGAACCTGAAGGTTTATTGTCGCATTCACCAGCCCCTGCCACCAGTTCCTAGCCTGAACTCCAATGGATCAGTCCATGTTCGAGGCTTTGTGAAGAGTTCTGTAACATTGTAAGTTTTTAGGGTGAGTAGTTGTTAGCACCACACCCAATCCCCAAGCTGGAGGACCACCCCATGTCGGCTGTTCGTGGCTGCTTATTTAGTATATTCGCAGCTATCCTCCATATTAGAGGCTGTTCCTCCATCTGCACTCAGACGATGCGCCGTGGTGACATGGACCCACGTATGACGGCTAAAATGTATGAATCCCCAAAATTTGGTATTGCAGACGTATAGACTACATGAAGTTGGCGTTTCAATTATATTGGTTCACGTATATGCGTCGTGCATGCCTGTTGAGACATGTAACTTAATCAGAGCATAAAAAAGGCTGGTTTATTATGTGAATAATCATTAAAATTTGAGATTATTGTGTTTAATTCGTTTTGTAGTTAGACATTAGATTTTGACTTAGATTCGAGAATAAAGATTGGAACTTTATGCAAGGGTAAAAAATATGTTATATATTTTAAAATAAATGCTGATCGGATAATTACAGCGACTTGAATTTCGCAACAAATAGGGTGGTGAATACTGTGTTTTACAAAGCTCTTTTAATATAACTCTCAATATATAGCAAAAGAGAAGTGTCAGTGTCTAAGAACTACGACGTAGAGGCGTATAGTGGGCATGGAGGTTTGCCTCACATTTTCCTAACCCCGGCTCTATATGGAACTAAGTTGAGGGTAGGTGGGACCCGGTGTGGACTTTGTGATCATGTGACGTAACACTGTATCGGCAAACGAATCTCAGGAGTCCGGCCCTTATCCTATCACTGAGCTACCGTAAGTGCTTTTAACGTGTCCCCAGAAAATTTTAAAAAGGCAGGCAACGTACTTATAAACGAAACGTTTAGGCGCGGTCGCGTAACAATTGTTGCCGGCAAAAGCAATATTTATTTGGTATTCTGAGTGTGTGTTTTTAGCCTTGATTATCCAACATG
>JGI20166J26741_11707251_pt1 | contig 10795 bp, 11 predicted proteins | sample TergutCu122P5_FD_26741 | JGI IMG/M metagenome (IMG submission 26741) | reverse complement strand
GATACACTGTCTGTGCTGCTTCAGGTCATATCTTAGAATTAGTTGACCCAAGCAAAATCAATAAAGAGTGGGAATGGAATAAAGAATTTAATATAGACAAGCTTCCTATATTCATTCCTAATTGGAAAAAGGTACCTTCAAAAGGAAAATCTCAAATAGTAGATCAGATCAAAGGACTTTTAAAAGATGCTGAGTATGTTATTCATGCTGGTGACCCTGACGATGAAGGACAGTTAATAGTCGATGAAATTTTGCAATATTGTGGATACCATGGCAAAGTATTACGTGTTCTAGTCAATGATAACATCCCTGAAAATATCGCAAAAGCCTTTGACCATCTTGAGGATAATGGAAAATATGAATTTATGGGGAAAGCTGCATATGCAAGATCAATGGCTGATTTCTGTTTTGGGATAAATGAGAGCCGTTTAGCAGCTATGCGTTTACATCAAAATGTGTCTGTTGGGAGGGTACAGACTCCAACTTTAGGGCTTATTGTAAATAGAGATGAGGAAATCTTAAACCATATTGAAAGAAAATATTACGAACTAACTGCATTCGTTGATACTTGCAGTTTTTTAGAGGTACCTTTTGAATTTAGACCTTTAGCTTCTATTCTCGCAGATGAAAAGAAAATTTTTGAAAGATCAATACTTGAAAACATCCAGAAGGACTTGGAAACTATAAAGACATCAGTAAAAATAAAAACAAAAGTAACTGAAAAGCGTAAACTTCCTCCTCTTCCTTACAATTTAACTGTCCTTCAGAGTGAGATGAATAAACTCTATGGCTTTACTGCTTCTCAAACCCTTGAATTTACACAAACACTTAGAGATAAATTTAAAGCAATAACTTATAACCGAACAGATTGTCAATATCTAAAGTCAGAACATCACCAAGAGGCAAAAGAAGTGATGACAATTGCTATGAAAAATCTCAATGAGAATTGGGTGTTAGACTATTCATTGACTTCTAAAGCATTTAATAATAGCAATGTATCGGCACATCATGGAATCATCCCACAGAAATCTTCTTTTGATATCAATAAGCTATCTAGTGGTGAAAGTGCTGTATATCGTGCAATAGTTCAAAGATATGCAATGCAGTTTATGGAGCCATATATTTATGATAAAAGCGAATCAGTGTTCAATACTGAATACGGAGATTTCATATACAAAGCTTACCATGAAAAATCTAAAGGATTCAAAGCAGCTTTTAATAATATGAATGATGAAGATGACGAAAATAAGCATAAGTGTGATATATGGCTCAATGAAGGAGAACACGATGGTAATATTGTAAAAAGTGAAATAACTGAAAAAAAGACTTCCCCACCTAAATCATATACTGAAGGAACGCTTTTAACTGACATGTCATCAATCGCTAAATATGTAACTAACTCAGAAATAAAGGAAATTCTTAAGCGTAAAGATGATGGTAAAAAAGGTGAACATGGAGGTATTGGCACAACTGCTACGAGATCTACAATCATCGATAAACTTAAAGAACGTGAATTTATTGAGGTTAAAGGTAAAGATATAAGATCTACTAATAAAGGACGAGAATTCTATCACCTTCTTCCAGATGAGATTAAAGGTGCTGATATAACTGCTAAATGGTGGTTACTCCAAGAAGGCATTGCTGATGGAAGTATTAAAGATGTTAATGCTATTCAGCTAAGTGTAGTACAAGTATTTAATGCTCATAAAGATACTGCTTATATCGGTAAATCAATAGGTAACCCACAAACAACAAAGATAATCATAGGTAAATGCTCAAAAAAATGTGGCTGCGATGTAATTGAAAGTAAAAACACATACATGTGCTCAAGCAATAAGTTTGAAAAGGTTGAATCATCTGGGGAATGGAAATTGGTTGAGGGATGCGGTTTGCAAATATTCAAAGAAATCTGTGATAAAAAGATACCACTAAAAATGGTGAAAGAACTATTAACTTTAGGAAAGACAAAAGATAAACTCAAGGGTTTAAAGAGCAAAAAAACAGGTAAGACTTTTGAAGCTTATCTGGTATTTAATAAAGTAACCAATAGAATAGAGTTTAAGTTCGATTAATGTGGAGATGGAGGTATTTTAATGAGCAATAGCACAAAGGGTAAAGCTTTTATTCTCAGCTATTCAGAAGTTATGAAATATATGCCTGATTCTGAGAGTAGAATTTCAAAAGACAGATCTAGGACTCCAGATTCTTATTGGCTGCGATCTAAAGGTAACAATGAGTTCCAGTCACAATGTATTAATAGCTCTGGTGATTTCTCAGGAAGCGATGTGAATGTTAAGATAGGTGTACGTCCTGCTCTCTGGCTTGATGAATATTTTATAGATGATATGATCATTCTTGATGGTAGAGAGTTCAAAGTTTTAGCTGTCCTAGATGGAAGAACCCTTATTGTTAGCAAAAATACTCTTTTAAAATCCACGTTTTCACCTGACAACGCAGATCATTATATACCCTATGATAAGCAAGTTGGTGATAGTTATATTGGATCGATCTGTGAAGCGGTTGATAATTGGTTTGCTGCATTTTCTGAAGATAGTTTCCTAAGAGTTCATGCAATTGAACCTATTACTCTAATAAGCGAAAAAGAATTTGGAGAAATAGATACTAGAGCTATTACTAGACCCATTGAAGGTGATCCTGCTCAAGAATTAATGTCATATGAAGAACTGCAAGCTCAAGTAAAAAACCTTTCTGAGTGGCTCTGGGGTATAACAAAGAACCATAATCTGAATCTATGGAATTCACGAAATGATGTATTGGCTAATTCTCGATATGCTGCAAGACAATCTATAGATTTAGATAAGTGGGCAAAAGAGATTTCCGTATCTCTTGATTCTGAGTCCCGTAATGCGAGGGAAGTATCTAGCGAGTTAGCTTATAGCCCATCTGCATTAGCATCAAATCTGGTAAAATAAACCATAAAATTAATTCTAACTCTCCTAAACCCAACTTTGAAAGAACCCATAGTATATAATTTCATTTATATACTGTGGATTCTCTGAAAATTCAAAATTTTAAACAGGATGGTTACAAATTATTTATCATCCATTTCCTCTTCTTCATAAAAATCTAAGTCATCTTCTTCATATTCAATATCTTCTTCCATGTCTTCCATATGACCCATTCTATAATATGCATCTTCAATCTCTTCATAAGAAGCGTATGGATCAATGCCAAGTTCATCCCATGTAACTCCATAGGGTGCTCCTCCAGAAGTATAGCCAGCAATAAAAGCAAAAGTATCGTTTGAATATTCATCATAGAAATCTGCATCTTGCGCTTGTTTCTTCTCTTTTTTCAAATGAAGCTGCCGAATCCTATCTTCCTCACTTTTCAACACTGTATCAAGATATTCTTGTGTAAATTCAACACCAATCTTTTGTAAGTCATTAATTGCAGCTTTAACATCTACATGAAACTTCTCTCTGTAATTTCTGATGATTTCATTAGTAGAACCTTTATAAGTTATAAGCCACTGTTTTGCTTTGGGAATACGCTGAGCTTTTTTATATGTAAACACTGAATTTTTTTTCTTCTTTTTAGCTATATTTATCACCTTCAATCTGTGGTTTGAGAGCATCTATTGAGTTCTATTTAAAAACCATTTATTATCTTCTAAAAAAATTTTTACTATTTTATTTCTAACTCTACATACATAGCTAATCCCAACTCCCCCATCTTCAATATTCACACAATTATTAATATACATTACTCTATCAATTTCAAAATTCCGCCCATCTTCCCATATGATCTTTAACGGTTTAATTTCTCCTGAAGTGTTAAATTCAGCAACAATTTTTAAAAATACTTTTTCCATATTGAGCCTCCTTGTGTTAGATATTAGAGTATGAAACAAGATACTCAAACTATTAGTAAATCTAAGAATTTCTAAATGAGTAAACCAATTTGTTTTGGTTTGCGATGTACTTCTGTTCTACTAATTCGCTTATAGCACCATCAAACTCATCCTTAGATATTCTGTTAATATTAAGAAATTCTTCTACATTATTTATCTCGACTTTATTGTCATAGGAATAATAACATAATTGCATGTACAACCCTTTCGCCTTCAAACTTAATTCCTTATCAGCCATAACCTCTTTTATCTGTTCATTAACTACGATAAAGTCTGGATCATCAGTACGCCCTAAAAGGTAGTCCGTCGGTACCTTAAAGAAATTTGCCATCTTCAATAAATTTTCGTTGCTTGGGCTATTAGTCGCTTCATATCTCTGGTAATTACGTTCTGTAATACCTAAAATATCAGCCATCTTCCGCTGCGTAAGTCCTTTTGATTTTCTCAATTCTTTAACTCTACTCCCAAAGTCAGCCATATAAATTCTCCTTAAAATAATATATTCGTCATGTTGACACGAAGTAATATATCATATATAATCATAAAATGATGTATGAATACATTGTCAGTACATGCCATGTCACTTTATATTCATGTTAACATAGTTTATACGAAAAGTAAAGGAGGAAATTCAATGACTCTAAATAATAAAATACCAAAAATTCTCTCTACTATAGATGGCAATACACTCATGGCACAAACCTTTGAGCCATTAAAATTCACTGTCAAAAAAATCCTTCCACATGGTCTATTTATCTTAGCTGGAAGTCCTAAAATTGGAAAGTCTTGGTTAGCACTGGACTTATGCCAATCTGTTGCTACAGGCAGTAAACTTTGGAATTTTTCTACAGAAAAGAGCAATGTTTTGTATCTTGCCTTAGAAGATACATATAATCGATTGCAGAATCGGTTGAGACAAATGGAAGCCGAAAGTTTGGATATTTCTCACCTACATTTAGCGATCACTTCTTTCGGTTTACAAAATGGGCTACTAGATCAAATTAATAACTTTCTCTTAATGAATCCCAGTACAAATCTCATTGCCATTGATACACTTGAACATATCCGAAACTCTAGGCAAGATAAAAACCTTTATGCTTGTGATTATCGAGACATGAGCTGGCTTCGAGAGATCACAAACAGCCATCCGCTGACAATACTTCTCGTTCATCATACACGAAAAATGTATGACCAAGATCCACTGAACACCATATCTGGAAGTACTGGCTTAATTGGAGCAGTGGATGGCGTATTCGTTCTTGAAAAAATCGACCGCATTGAGAACGAAGCAAAGCTTACAATCTCTAATCGTGATACTGAAAGTTTCTGCTTTAATCTTCGTTTTGATTCAAAAAAATGCCGTTGGATTTTCATTGGAAATGATATTGGAAGTGGCTCGGATGAAGACATTATCTTTGTTCAATTAGACAACTTTTTACAAGATGAGTGGAGTGGAACGGCAACTGAACTCGCAAGCGAGCTAAAAAAGCAAGATGATAGTTTTAATCTTAATCCTGCTATAATGGTAAAACGATTAAATGCCAAAAAGGACATATTTAAAAATGAATATCTTATAGACATTCAATTTGTGAGAACTCACAGTTGTAAGCGTATTTTACTAAAACGAAACAATATATAATTATTGTGCGTCGATGTGTCGGCAATTATAGCTATATTCTCTTTACTAAAGTATCGCCGCAATGGCTTAAATTCTATGTTTGAGGGCTAAACATCGGTATATTTAAGCTAAAAATAATTAAAACAATTTTTAATTAAATTAAGTATATATAAAAAATATTATTAAATTTAATGATAAAATAAAATATTGCTATGTTTTTGTTTGTTTTTACTTATTATTGTTTATTTTTGTCTTGTTTTCACTTATTTACATTTTGTTCACATATTAAAAATGCCTCAAAACACAGTGATACCAACTCTGCAACGGTTACTTTCAAAAAAAAGGTATACTATAATAATCGACTCACCGACACAAATAATTTGAAGTCAGTATGGCTTATTCTATTGATTTTCCAGGTTTCTCTACTCATCGTGATTTTATTTTTTGAAAAACACATAGTATATTTTTTTGTTTATATACTATGTGTTTTTTGAAATTTCAAAATTTTAGGAATGCTACTTTGGTTTTATGAATAAGAAATATTGCAACAACAAAATTAACCCAAGGATCTTTAGTATCCATACAAATACTGATTTAAAACTGTGATACCATTTCTTAAAATAGCACGATTTTATAGAGTTTACATATGCAAACTCTATGGTTTTTTTCATATCATCAATACATTTATCAAATAAATTCTCAAACCTAAGAGAAATATTATTTGCTAATCCATCAATCTCATCAATCACACACTTGAAGTAGGACGATGCATTATCGATCTTAAAGGTACTGCCCTCTAATTTTTTCTCAATCTCATCAAAACGATCAGATAGATCAGATAGTTTGATTTTACACTCATCAAGAGAAGCTTTGAAATCATTAACTGATTGTACAAAAGTTTCGGTATCTGACTGGATGATATTTTGAATTTCAATTGGCTTTACTGCCATTCTTTAATCTCCTCTCGTTTTCATATACTTCTCTGGGTTATACATGTCTTATCTTGATGGTTTATCTATACCTCGACTCGATACTTTCTGCTCGTTTAAGTCATTTGACTTAGCACCACTACTTTGTGATATATTGACTTTCTTGATTATTGGATGATTGCTTGCATATTTATCACGAATCTTTTCGCCCTTAATCTTGTATGAAAGCAAAATATCTTTGCCTTCAGAGTCATCTCTCAAGATATCTGGAAGGCGAGGTACTCTAAACTTCTCGAATTTCTCAAACTGAGTTCCTTTTGTATCGCTTGCTATTTGGACATATTCTTTGTATTTTTTATCTAGCAAAGCTTTATACTCTCTTCTTGCTGTTTTAATCTGCTCTTTTGTGGCAGCTGCAGCTTGAGCTTTTATTTCAAATCCTTTAAGAAGTGTTTCAATTGCTCTGAATTTTGCATTCTCAAGAAAAGCTTTATTAAGTTCACTAAGTTTATACGAAGGATCAAGTTTTACTGTATTGAATTTATATTGTGGGTTGTCCTTATCTCGAACATAGATGCGATTCTCTTTCCTCTCAACTTTAATTCTCCACTCATCGAGCTGTTTTATGAAATGCTCAAAATCAATGGCACGATCACTAGCTTTACCGACCATTTCACGCAGTACTGCTTTATAACTTTCCCAATCTCCTTTATTTTGAGATTGTCCTCTGGTAGTGATATTTTTTTCTGATTTGAAGGGTTGCAAAGCATGTATCTTTGAATTCGCTTGCCCTTCTTTTACTTGAGCAAGATTCCACTCTTCATCCATCTCCTTGATCCACTCTACACGTTGCTTTTTTGCTTTGAATATCGATGGTACTGTAAGTTTTTTCATAGTTTCAAGATCAATACGATTAATAGCCATGTGTATCGCATATCGATAGGTATCATCTGCCATGCAATGTTCTTTATGAAGAACAAAAACGATCTCGTGATTTTTATAATGCCTTTCAGCATATTGCTGAGCATACTTCATACATAATTCAGGGGTCATCTTCCCACCATTAATATCTGCTTCGTCGGGTAAAAAAGCGATGATTTGATGATAGATTTTTGCGCTTTTGGTACCTTCTTTTTGCTTTCTTGACATACCTTCTTGGATATTTCGTGTGGTTTCCATGGCTTCATACCAATTATCACCGAGTTTTATATTTTGTGTCTCTCGAAGCAAAGCATCTTTTCTGTTGATATATTTCTTTAAGCTTATAGAATGCTTATCAGATATAACTGATCTTTGTTTAATGATGCTCATATAAACACTTTTTCCTCGCCAGAAAATAAGAATATACGTTTGTCGGAATTACCAATTTTGTCCTGTTTCAGTCCCCGAGCTCCATCCAAATCACGCACTTCTCCAACACGCCAAACTGTTTCTCTTTCTGTGGCAGTGAGTCCATTTTCAATCCATCTTCCTCCAATACTAAATCTCTTACCTGTCACAATGTTTGTTCGGTTAATCGCCATATGAACTGCATAACGATAGATATCATCTTCTTTGCAATACTCTTTATGTGATGCAAAAACCACTTCGTGATCTGGATAGCAGAAATCAATATATTGCATTGCAAAATCACTACAATCGTCGAGTTTCATTTTCCCCCCATATATATCAATTTCTTCAGAGCTAAATGCAATCCATTGATGGTATAGAATTGTGTTTTTTCCTCTACCATGATGAGGAGTGTTATGATCATATTTTTCACGAGTAGCTTTCATCTTTCTATACCAATCTTTAGATGGAGTGATAAGATGTCCTATATCTGGATCTCTGAAACATTTCCTCAAGTTTTTAAGATTCTTTATATTTTTCTTGTAGTATTCTGTTCCTGGATATGGATGAGAAAAGATACAGATTTGTCTTATTGATGACATTATTATGACCTCCTTTTTTGAAGTTCTAAAATAGCACATGCTACATTTTGAATGACATCATATTGCTTTTGGATTATATCCTATATCTGCGATAAGATATCATTTTTTTTTATTTCTAGCTCCGATTTATATGTGTTTATAAACTTTGAAACTTGGTTAAGATTATTACCTTGTCGTTTGAGTTCAATATATATATCTCTGAGTATTTGAATAGTTTCTGCAAGAGATGTTGCTGTAGCGATTGGAATCATACATGAAGCAAATCGGATATATTCTGAGCGAGTCATTTTTGAAGACCTTGCATTTGTATCAAGACAATGAATTTCTTTTTCTGAAAGTCTAATTTCAAATCTTTTATCTTTCATTAATATCCTCCTATCTTTCTTTGAATAAAGCTCAAGATTTCTTTAATATGATCGGGCAGCCCCAGAATAAAATAAGGCTAAAAAAGATATGAAATATCAGGTGGCTTTTTTAATCTTATTACAGAGACCAGCGTCTCTATTCTTTTCCTATCAACATGTGTACCGAATAGGTACGCATCAATGATAGGAAAAGCGAGATTCTAATGACGTGTACGGACATTAGAGCCATCTCGCCTTACGTAACTGCCTAAGCAGTTACGAGCTTATTTTTAAGCGGTAAGGTGAGCGTTTAGCGAGAGATAATTCGAGCAGCCTCGAATTATCGGTAGTTAGAAGTTAGAGTTTAAAATTAGAGTTTTTTTATTCTAGAATATAATTAAAAAGAAACCATCACTTTCTCAACTCATTCTCTTTTGATTTAGTGATGGTTTCTTTTAAGGGTGTTAATTATGCGTTCATTAATTACTACGATTAAAATTCAATTTTTGCCAAATAATTGAGCAAAAAATGAAAATTTATTTTTTTTAAAATATTTATAAAATACTGAGATTTTTTTGGCAAAATCAAAAATTATTTCGTAGTAATAGTGATAAACAAATTTAGTAATTATCCCCAGAAAGGTGGTGACTGAAATATGGATAGTAGATTATAAATTGATCTAAGTATTCTAGATAAATTCAAAAGCTAATGAGAAAAAATGAAGGAGTGAGAGAAATGACAAAAGAAAAAGAAGCTATGGAAAATCACAATAGCGTATTTATAACTATTCCATCTCAGACTGGACGAGATAAATTAGGTAATCCAATCCCAAGTATTCATCCTTTCCAGACGAGGGAAGGAAAATTTCTTGCAGAAGTTACCCTTCCTGCTGATACGTTCGTAAAAGGTCAAGATGTATCATTTTATAGTTTTATTGTATCAGCTAATCAAATTGATCCAGGTAAAACTAAGAGACTTAATATCCATTCTATCTTGTTACCTGAGAAGGATGAAAAAGATGAACCTTGGAATATAGTATTAAAGCGTGATATTGGCAGTTATTCTGGTGAAGGAAAGTGGGAAGCTAATGTAAAAGAAGTGACCTGTACCTCTAAAGAATTGAAAGAATCAACAGATGCACGTTATAGTCGTGCTAAAAAGCGTTGGGCAGTGCTTAACAATAGTAGAAATGAAGTAAATAAAAGTATTACTTCTATTGATAAAAACAGTTATGGTACCTCTCTCAATGGTGAAATAGAAGATGCGAGAAAAACAAGTGCTGAAATATCACAGAATACAAACTATGTATCTGTTCCAGCTACTGCACCAATTAATAAACATGTACTTTCCTAGAAAGTTCACAAAAGATAGGAGAATTTTAACATGAAAATAACCGTAACTTATGCATCTGGAAAGATAATTGAACACGATATATCTGACCATTTTACAGTAAGCGAGCCTTTTAAAAAAGATATTAAAGGGGGCATCCCAATAGCTTCAGAGTATCGTTTAAGAGCAGATCTTATAAATGAGCGTGGACTTACATTAGAAGTTTTTTGGCATGATGCAAAAATTGACGACTCAACACGTAAAACGCCACATGATACTGAAACAGATGAGAATGGAGAACAGGTATTGATTGCTCATGCGGAAATGAGAACAGGTCGCCTACTTAAGCTAATTGATAAAGCTGAACTAGATGATATTGTAGAGATCCTCTTAGACGGTAAATTGCTATTTTGGAGGCAAGAAGGTCAACTCATTAATGCTATTAAATTTTCATTGATGGAGTTATTTTGTTTCTCAAATGCAGCTACTGCTTCTATTAACAAACGAGCAATAGAATTGGATAATTATTTAGCTAATGCATATCCTTCTCTACCTCAGAAGGAGAGAGCAGAAATGATAGGATATCCCTTAGAAGTGCTCGAAAAGATCAAAAACAATGAAATAGCAAATATATAAAAAAACACAAAAGATAATAGAAAGGAAAAGGAATTTAATGAAAAAGTTATTTATGATTATAAAAAGTAAATTACATAAAATATTTAGTTTTCTACATATCATGATAATAATTTTTACTATCATGCTAGTGAATA
>JGI20166J26741_11707140_pt1 | contig 10795 bp, 8 predicted proteins | sample TergutCu122P5_FD_26741 | JGI IMG/M metagenome (IMG submission 26741) | reverse complement strand
CACTAACTTCGCCGACCGGCGGCGGCCGCTCTGTCGGTATAGTTCGCTCGCGGACTAAGGCCACGGAGTTTAGTTTAGTTTAGTTTAGTTTAGTTTAGCTGAATTCGTTCCACACCCGAAGAAGGTCTTGCGTCACTGAGTTCACCGCAGTTGTGATACGGTTTTTTAGATCGTCCAAAGTTTTTGGTAGAGATGGTACATAAACTGCTTCTTTTACGAACTCCCACAAGAAAAAGTCGCAGGGTGTGAGATCAGGAGATCTCGGGGGCCAGAACTGAAGCGCCAGGTCTTCTTTCCCGACGCGACTTATCCATCGTTGAGGTAGAGATTCATTCAGAAAACGTCGAACATCCCGGTGCCAATGGAGTGGAGCTCCGTCCTGTTGGAAAATGAAGTCTTCTGAATCTTCACTCATTTGAGGAAGAAGCCAGTTTTGCAGCATCGCAAGATACGTTACCCCAGTAACCGTGTTTTCAGCAAAAAAGAACGGTCCATTAACCTTTGTTTGCGATAAAACACAAGACACATTAACTTTCGGAGAGTCCCTCTCATGTTCAAGTGCTTCTTGGGGATTTTGTAGTCCCCATATGCGGACATTGTGTCGGTTTACTTTCCCGCTTAGGTGGAACGTTGCTTCATCACTAAAAATTAAACGCTGCAGAAAAGTGTCATATTCCATGTTTTGGAGCATACGATCACAAAATTCGACACGCTTTCGTTTGTCGTTTGGGCGAAGGGCGTGTACCAGTTGTAGGAGGTATGGCTTGAACAGTAAACGGCGCCTCAACACACACCAGACATTTGGTTGTGGTATTCCAAGTTCTCTGCTGACTCTACGGGTTGACTTGCGTGGGCTACGCCCAAAACTCTCTTGAATTCGTCTCACGTTCTCCTCTGACACACGTGGTCGGCCGGAAGTTTTACCTTTACACAGACAGCCCATTTGCTCAAATTGGTGATTCCAACGAGAAATGCTCTTCCTCGTTTGAGGTTGAATGTTGAAACGAAGAAGAAACACACGCTGCACAGCAGTCGCCGACTCAGTTTTAAAGAACTCACGAACGCAAAAAATCTTGTGCTGCATAGTAGCCATTTTGCTCTCAACTGACGCTGCTGCACGGCTGTGAGCTAGGCGAGCGCTCTAGCGGTGGTATTTGAAAATTTAGGACCTCCTCTTTCAGATGTTATGCAGATCATTCACATACGATATATAGTTCAGGAAACAAAGACGTAAGAAATTGAGTCCATCTTTTTTAATCACGCTGTATATACCTGCACCGAATTGTAATTTTACGTCTTGTTTACATGAAAATTATACTTGTTCATAGAACAGATTGAGGTAGTTTCGTAATATTATACTTACTCCATGCAGCAGAGTCCTTCTTGAGAAGCTAACCGATTTGCAGCTAGTCAAGAAATTCCCCGCATTTCACGGAACCCGAAGGTTCATTACCGCATTCACAAGTGCCCGCCACTATCCCTATCCTGAGCCAACTCGATTCAGTCCATACCCCTACATCCCACTTCCTGAAGATGCATCTTAATATTACCTTCCCATCTACACCTGGGTCTCTCAAGTGTCCTTCCTTCCCTCAGGTTTCCCCACCAAAACCCAGTATAAGCCTCTCCTCTCTCCCATACGTACTACATACCCCACCTATCTCATTTTTTTCGATTTTATAACCCGAAAAATATTGGGTGAGGACTACAGATCATTAAGCTCCCCGTTACGTAGTTTTCTTCACTCCCTTATTACCTCGTCCCTCCTAGGCCCAAATATTCTCCTCAGCAGCCTATTCTCAAACACCCTCAGCCTACGTTCCTCCCGCAATGTGAGCGACCACGTTGCACACCCATACAAAACAACAGGCAAAATTAGGGTTCTGTATATCTTAATCTTTCAATTTTTTGATTGCAAAAAGGAAGACAATCGATTTTGCGCCGAATGATAGCAAGCATTCCCTGACTTAAACCTGCTCTTAATTTTTTCATTAATACAATATTGATTTATTAAGGTTGTTCCTAAATATTTGAACTCTTCCACCCTTTCAAAGGAACTATTATTAATCTTTATACTTTGACTTCGTCCTGCATTCTGATCTCGAGACATGACCATGTACCAGCATTTACTTCTTGTTCAGTCTCCTTACTAGCCACCATCAAAACTTTTGGGTTTTCCTGTATATTTTTTACGCTTCCCTCCAGTATATGAACATTATCAGCATAAACCAGACGCTTATGTATACCATTTAATTTCAAGCCATCCTGGTTTACCTGAACCCTCCTAATGGCGTATTCTAAAGCAAAGTTGAAGAACAATGGCGATAGAACATCTCCTTGTGTCAAACCATTTCTAATAGGAAACAGATCAGACAAATTTTTACCTACCCGGACTCTACTATACGTTTCAGTCATACACATTTTTATTGGCCTTGCCACTTTCATGGGGATACCAAACTCAACGAGAATATTATACAGGACCTCCCTCCTAACTGAATCATAAGCTTTCTTGAAGTCCATAAAGAGCTGATGCACTGCTTCGTTTTATTCCCATTTTTCCTTAAGTATCTGACGAATGCAAATGATATGATCAGTAGTTGACCAGTTGCGTCGAAACCCATATTTACTATGCCCAATATTTTCCTCCGCATTTGGAGTTAACCTTGGGAGCAGGACATTGGATAAAATTTTGTACATAGTTGGGAAATGTGATATGCCCCTATAATTACTACTATCTGACTTATTGTTCTTTTTATAGATAGGTACAAAGATCTACTCCTTCCACTCCTCAGGCAATTTCTCCTTATTCCAAATAGAAATAATATTATGGATCTCCTAGACAATTGTTCTACCCCCTACCTTAATCAATACTGCTGGGATTAGAGCAATACCTGGTGATTTGTGACTTTTTAGCTTTTCAATTGCCAACTCAATCTCAGAGGTACTTAGCTCAGGCACTACTTGTTCTTTTGTGTATATGTATTTCTGTCTACGTAACATCATTAACCCCCTGTATATGTATATACGATAGCTGAGAGAAATGGTTCCTCCACCTAGCCAAAATACTGTGGGAGTCTGCAACCAAATCACCCATTAGTTCTGGGCTGGTAGCCCTTCTTAAAGTCATTGATGCCCCTACACAAATCCTTAATATTTTTTATCTTACTGTTAGTTTCAAGTTCCTCAATTTTAGCTTTCAGATATTCCTTCTTTTTGTCCCTAAAATGTGGACTATCTTCACGCCTTACATTGTGTAGATTATCTACATTGCTTTGGCTTGGATCCTGTACCCACTGCATTTTAGCCCCCTTCCTTTGATCTAAAAAACCTAAACATTCTTGATCAAACCGTGGCTTATGCTGCTTTAATTCGTGCAGACCTAGACTGTTTTTAGCTGAGGTTTTGTTATTCTCTTTATAGTTCTCCCCAGCCCTGTTTGTGTCCTCGTTATCACTTAAGTTCTCCAAAGCTGCAAACCTGTTTGAAATCTCAATCTGATACCCTTTCTTAACCTTCAGCTCATTTGGCTTCCTGAGATTAAATCTTTCCCCATCCAACTTCTGTGCTGCTTATTTACTTACTGCCAATCTTTCCCTAACTTTTGCAATCACCAAACAGTGATCAGTATCAGACAGCTCCCCTGAAACTTCATATATCTAGTATACTCGAATGCCATCTCCTTTCAATAAATATGTGATCAGTGTGGTTGTGTGTCTTCGCATCAGGAGAAGTCCAGGTGTACATATGAATGTCTCTGTGCAGGAACATTGTGTTCTTAACAACTAGAATTTTTGAAGTGACAAAGTTTATTTTTCTAACACCATTATCATTACTATCCTGATGTAGACTCTCATTCCCTATTGTCAGTTTGAAAATATTCTCTCACCCCACTTTTGCATTAAAATCTCCTAATATCATACACCGGATGAAATTTGGATTTAAGAGAGAGGAACTAAGAAAAGGGAGGAAAGAAGTGCGTAGTTAGAAGTTTCATAATTTATAGTCGACATCATAAGTCATTATAATAAAATCAAGGAGGGCACTTGTGGGACTTGTGAAAAGTACAAAGTTTTAGTTTGAAACTATGCCGTAAAGAAGCGGTTTTGGAGACTTAGGCTTAGGTGTAATAATAAGTCACAAATATATCTTAAAGAGCTGTTCTGTTTATGTGCTGACTGCATACAGCTGGCTCAGTACACTCGCATGTTCCAATGGCTGAATGATTTAAACTTGGTAATGAACCCTCCAGTTTCCATAAAAGACGGCAATATTTAATCATGTGTGCGATTATCAGCATTTCAAGAAGGATCCTGTTCCATACACTCAGTTCTTGTTTCTTAATTCTTGCGTGTTAATGATCGCATATACATGATTAGATAATAAAGTAATATTTAACAGCAGTGTGTTACTGTTGTTATTAACGTATGATTCCTTAAATATGAGAGGAAAATTGATTTACTTCTTCCTTTCCTTCAGTCCGTTGTATGTCTGTCTCTTTCATGCATTTCGCTTCTATTTCTTCAAATCTCTTCCCCTTCTTATTGTCTGTCCTCTCCTCCTTCATTCTTACCCATTCTTAACATGGCCACATTTCTCTTGTCCTTCCGTTCTTTTCCTTATTTCCTTCGACACTCATCTTCTTTCTCCCATATTCGTTTTGACCCTTTTTTTTTGTCTCGTCTTCTTTCTTCTCTCAACGTTCTACCAACAGCGTGAAGCGTATTTCCTTAATTTGAGTGCAATTTATTTTTATTTTACATACATTATTGATATTATGATCATTATCACTATTTCATGCAGTTCAATCTCTTGTTTCTTCCTTGCAGTCTATAAGCTTATCAAAGGCCCACACGATTTTTCAATTCTTATTCTCCCAAGCAAAGGCTTCTCCGTTTATATGACACATAAGGTAAACCATTCCGCTCTAGGAGACGCGGTTTTTATGTAGACTATTAATCTTTACCGTGACAAAGACAGGGATGCCCGAAACACCGTCTGTCCCTAGGCAGGTACTTAGAGTTGCAAGTGACAAGTAAAATTCCTAATATGCTATCACCAGCACAATATACCTCGGTCTCCTACTTTATGACGTGTCATAACGCAGAAGATTACAGTACGAATCGTCAGAGCCATGAAATCCTTTAAATCTTTTATGTTTATTTCTCTCTCGTACAGTTAAATAAATTCTTGCCGTACTATACTACAGTGCGTAATGGTGTAGTAGTTCAAATCGCGCTTGGAATTCCAAAGATCACGGTTTTTAATCTCGTCCCAGATAATCTTTATTTTACTGAGGTTTTTCGTTGTGCCTCCCATTCTTCAGAAATTTTCCCGGATGGGTAACTTTACGTTCATCATGTTGCCTACTTTCAAATTCGTATCTACTCGCCATATACGACTTCTCGTGTTTTAATTTTGTGACTAGCAACCTCCTGACTTTGCAAAGGTTTATAATTCGTATTCACATATAATTAGATTGAATTAAATCAAGATAAATCAGATACTCGAGGCCCATAGCATGCATGGGAGAAATAAGAACGTTATACATAAAATGTACTTTCTCCTTCAGTTTTACTCTCTTAATATTTATTTCTCTCTGATTTCCATTCCATTATTTCCTTTCATTCCATTTTTATATTATTTCCGTTCTCCTTTTTCGATCTGTTTTTTTTCTTTCTTTTCCGAACATTCTTAAGTGTATTTACTTACTTTTGTGTCATTTTGCTCCCTCTTCTGACAGACTTATTATTATTCTAATTTCTTTGTGATAGTTCTTCAGTTCTGATTAGTTTTGGAGTTTTGCAATGTAACGTGACAGGGCAGATTAATTTAAGCAGTAATGCATCTGACTTGTTCTTAACAAGATACAGTATCTGAGTTTTGTTTACACATTATACAGAAACTGCTGAGGCTTTTCTGTATTCCTCGATTCAGATGTTGAGGGTATGGGTTTCAAATATTCTGTGCACTCTTCCTTTATAAACTTTTACATTTCATTAACTGAAAATGTTTTCGTAATAGTACTAAACTGCACCTGTCATTTAAACCGATGGAAGTTTTTCGTGGTATTCTTCAGTAACATTTGAAGAATGCGGAGAGAAGGCATTTCAAATAACCTAAGACCCTGTCCTCGCAAATGATTTCCTATTCTTACTTCTTGGCTTATCATTTTACGAGTAGCTTTGCATAAGCTTCGTAATTGATGCAGCTTTGATAAAAATCCAAAATATCAATTACTGTGAGTACGGTACATGGTCAGTATTGTTGATTATATAAAGAACATAGCCAGTGCTCGGCAGGTCGGCTGAGATGCGCTGTTTGTAGTATTAGTATGGATGGTGCGAAGTGTACCTAACGAAATTTTGAACATTAGTAAGCCTGAGGGTAGACGAGAGGTAAGGGGACAAACGGAATGTTGGCTGGACGCTGTTGATGAAAGATGGGGCTACTAGTTAAAGGAGAAGAAATATAGGGCGAGCTGTGGGCCAGGAAAGCAAGAATAAAATAACGTTGTAAGACCAGAAATAAGCATGAGAATGAGAAAATCATGATAAATAAATAAACAAGAAGGATAATATAAACAAAGATCATTAATGCATGTAAGATTTTTGTAAGCGACAGTTCTAAATCTTCCATTCAAAAGTCCCACCTGTTCACAGTAGGTTTATTGTATGCGCGACAGCAGTTTTCTTTGCTTCGGGTTATGAATACTCAGCAAGGAACGCACCTACCGGAGGGGGGCCGGAGTTACATCTTCAACAGGGACATTGAATTTGCTCTCCGCCAGCACATCCAGACCGGCCCTCGGGTCCATCCAGTAGGTACCTTTTACACAGACGTGATTAAACCTGAAGCTGATACTTAAGGTAAACTTCTCTGGAGAAGAGATTTAGAAATAGTTACTACTTCTAGATGTTTGGATCCATACGTTGAACTCATATAATCCCTATAATTTTTTTCATTTTTAATTAATATAACGTACAGATATTATAATGAAGCTGTTTTACATGTACCATTTACTCCTTAACGTTGAAGACGATGTACTTTAATGCGTACTATTTATTTGTGAAAAGTACTCCCTGAGGATGGCTAATCTTAATAACCGAAACATGACAGAGTGGCAATCCTTTCTATTTAATTGGTACAGTTTTTTCATAATAAACATATGTGTAACTTACGTGAACTTATTTCGAACCTGTAACTATTTCCAAAAATAATTTTGTCTCGGCATGTATTAAAGACGGAGCGCTGGCTGTGAAGCAAAATTGGAAGCGGACTGTGTTCGTCAGACACTGTATTTACATAAGCTGAAAAGAAATTCTGGGGTGGGACTGCTTATCTACTAACTGCTTCTGTTATGATTAAGTCACCGGCCTCAGCACATAATTGCACTATCAGAACAGAACTTCCACCTCGTTTATACCGCTGCTTTTCTTTCTTGAGGCAAAAGGTTTCGCCGAGATGTCGGTAGGCATTTACAGTATTACAGAGCGAAACACCTCAGAGAACAGTAACCTTCATTAGGTATATTTTCCTCCTACCACGACGTGACATTACCTTAATCCGAATCTACCCCTAGTCATAGTTCGCTGTTGCCAGTTTTCCATACAGTCTAGAAGTACTATTACAGTTACACCGTTCGTAGTTAGGTTATGGCCATCCCGTCGGAGAGCCGCAGAACAGTTGGCAATATCTGGAATATTCGAGAGAAATGGTGTAACTGGATAAGGAGAAGCGAAAATTGGTTTCTGCTTTGAGACAGACAATTCTGAAATTCGTTACCTGTACACAAAAAGTAATATCGGTTAATACTCGAAATACTTTTCAGTCTTCCATTTATAACTCATGGAAAATGAAGAGTAGAAGTTAAATCAGTGCATTTTAAATAACGATACAACAATTATGGTGGGAAGTCTTGCTTGGAATTTTGACTATTTTCTTGTTTTTTCTCAGTCATTCCAGGAAACCGCCAGTGTAATCCTTAAATTATTCCATGGACATTTTCTTCTTCATGATGAGGGATTTATTATTCGCTTTCATAGTCATTTGACGTTGCTTGTCTGTTTAAAGAATTTGTTCGTAATCCCAATTAAAATATTATTATTATTATTATTACTTTTGTTATTTCTTACTATATTCTCTGCAATAACTTACTCCTTGTTGTAGGACACCTCTGTGCGCAAATTAATTCCTTAAGCACTTGCTGTTTACAATAAAAATTTCACTGCAGTGATGTAGGGACGGTCGCACTGGAATTTGTAAAATTTCATCGTTGTCTCCTTGTGTCTAAGATGTTCGCTATAACTATCCCACACAACATATTAAACCTGTGCCGCTTGTTTGGACACAAACATTTTATAGATAATATTTTTGTGGAAAAGGTTTGCGAATTTTAACTGCCTCGGATGCAAACAAGGTATGACATGTTCGGGCTGATAAAAGAAGCATGTAGATGCTTGTTCGGCAATTAAACGTATATAATAGACCGTAATCAATTAGACAGTTTTACAAATCTCCAAGAGAACCGTCTGTCTTTACTGTAGCGATATTTTTCTTTTTCTTTAAACCAGAAACATCTTGAGGAATTCAGCTTCTAGAATTTTAACAGCTTAGTGTAGAATAAGTTAGTAATAAAATGGGATAAAAGTGAGGAACTAAATTTATACGGTGCATTACAAAATAAAGGAACACTAAAGAATATACTTATAACATGTAAAAACGACACTGGGATGAATAACATGGAAAAAGTTGAATACAAACTACAAGGAACATAATCAAGTGTAGAATTTAGTAGAGTTGGGAAGGACAATTTTTGTGGAATCCGGGACTGTATCAGACCAGTAGGCCTAAATTTGTAGATTATTATTATTATTATTATTATTATTATTATTATTATTACCTATATGCAGGGTATTTAAAATTATATACCTGAAAAAAACCATGTGTCTAGGGTATATAGTGTTGCAGCTCTTCTGTGTTACAATTTGTGCTACATGCAATGTTATTTCGTACGTGAAGTATGTTTTGTACTTTTACATTAGTACTTTCTGAAGTATGTGTGCAGTGCCCAATATGGCTGTTTTGTACTTCCTTAATTTCGTGCTTTCCTGGTATGTTGCTCAGGTATTGTCTGAGTGACTTTGAAATGGTTCCAGTCGCCCCTGTTATTACTGATGTCACTTTGGCTTTCACATTCCACATGTGCTGAATTTCTATTATAAGGTCGCTATATTTTATAATCTTCTCAGCTTCTTTCTTAATCACATTTTTGTCTCCGGGAATTGCAACATGTATTAACATATTATTATTATTATTATTATTATTATTATTATTACTGTAGTAATGATGAATAATTGAAAGCCGTGGAACTGAAGTCAGACAGACGTACGGAACACTCACTTTCGGAAGACATTACAACTTGAAAGTTTGTATTTAAGTAGGTTCATGATGGATTGCAAACTGTAGGAAACAGGAGGCTTGCGTGCGTGATTTCAAGCTTCCGCCGCGAAATAGAGTAGAGCTGCACAATTCTGGGTTATTATACAGCGAGTAGTGGTAATTTCTTCCCGACGTTTCGGGACAACCTGTCGATAAGGAATTACCACTGCACGTTGCGTAATAACTCAGAAAAATGCAGTTCTTAGGAGGCTTATATTTTGACTAGATGTGATGTCCAGAATATTCCGTGATACATTTTCCGCATGAATTCTTTTGACGATAATGGAAAAGATACTTATAATTTACGAGTGTCAACAATACATATGTTTGCCCGTGTAATGATCTGTCTAACCAGGTAACTGCATCGCTAGGGAGAATGAAGTAACCTGGCTCACCTCCAAAGTCGCATTTGGCTGTGGTCCGGTGATCAGCTATCAACACAGATCGATAACATTCCGTTTTTCTTCTTATTTCACCAACAGAACTTTCACCATCTACCCTTTCCATCGCATCAAAATAAATGCAGATCATCATTTAGAATAAGGCAGGAACGGACTGTAATCTACTTGACGCGATTATTGTTTCAGATGTAAAATTGCTCATGGCGTAAGTATGCTCCAGCACAGGGCGCCGGGCTAGAGGGTATCAAAGGTTGTGCTTAGCAGTTTTACAGCTGAACTGTCCAATAACGAGTGTACTTTTAGTCGGTATTTTGTTTTCTTCCTTCCTCTGAATTATGGGTTGGTGAAATTAAGGTAAAGATATCCGTGTGCCCGCCAAAAAGGCGGGGAGGGGAGCGGAGGTTTATCTCCACTCATCCTTAACCTCGGCTCTAGGTGGAGGTGAGTGGTCGGCCTGACGGTACGGCAGTGTTGCCTCAAAGGAAAGATTCCTCCCCGCATGGTAACCTTCGCCAAGGAGGCTGGATGGACCCCAGCGACGTTCTAAACGCTTTGGAAGGGAGAAGAAGCTCTTGGCCCTGTCGGGAATGGAACGACGATTCTTGATACTTCCATCCCTTGGCCTAACCACTTTATCGAGTATCCTGTCTCCTCGTGTTTTGATTATGATTATAAATTTCTCGTCTGAGCAATGCCTGTGTTCCTGCGGGTAGGAACCAGGTGGCGCCTAGAGTTCGCACAGAGCGCCACATTAGGTAGTACAGAGGGCCACATTAGGTAGCACAGAGCGCCACATTAGGTAGCACAGAGCGCCACATTAGGTAGCACAGAGCGCCACATTAGGTAGCACAGAGCACCACATTAGGTAGCACAGAGCGCCACATTAGGTAGCACAGAGCGCCACATTAGGTAGCACAGAGCGCCACATTAGGTAGCACAGACCCTAAATGGTTCAT
>JGI20166J26741_11707029_pt1 | contig 10795 bp, 6 predicted proteins | sample TergutCu122P5_FD_26741 | JGI IMG/M metagenome (IMG submission 26741) | reverse complement strand
TCTACGTAGCTAGACTATTTCAGCGAGGTGAAAATTTATCGTTCTGAGAAGCCGATAAATTTAACAAAGCTAATATCAACGTTCCTCACAGCTCTTCAAGGAAATACAACAATAGCCCCTAACACTATTAATAACTTTCTAAGCTCTATGTAAAAGTATAAATAATAGTCGAAATTGTAACCACGCCAGATTAAGTGACATGTCTACCTAAGAAGTTTCCAAGATGCGAAAATCGCCTTCGTGTTACCTTACACCTACGTTTCCTATCTTGTGTGTACTTGTTTACGCACACTGTCTCTGTAGATATGGCAATGGGAACCGAATTAATATTTTGCTTCGATTGATAAATACATAGTTTAAGAACTGTGTTTTTAAAATTGATGTTTTTTCTATAGATATTAGTGACAGAATGGTATAACCTGAAAGTATACGTAATAGCTGATTTGCTACGTTCTAACTACTACCGAATGTAATTGTCTGTTCGTCAGCTTGAAGTTAAATCATTTGTTTAGGACTCCACTAATACAAACAAAATTAAACCACAACGTTTATGTCATGTAACTTTATTTTTTCTTTAGTTTTGTGCCATCTGCAAAATATTTTAACATACTATGAGAGCAATGTACGTCGAAAACGTGAAACATTTTTGAAACACGACGCGGCTAAACCCCGAAAATTGAAATTATACATCAGAAGGCCTAATTAATCCATATTTTATTAATGACATTTCCATTATTACGTAAAGTACACTGGCTATGGTGCCATTATTCGATATTCTAAACTAAAATAGTGGCATCCTCCACACCAGAGTTAGTTAACGGCTGTAACAGTATAACCGTGTGGCGCATGCCTTGTTTGAGGAAACTGTTAAAAGAGACACGAACCAGAGCACAGAACACTTCCTTATAACTCTACGAACGCTTGTTTTTTTCGGTCTTTTTTTAAGATAAGGTCTGCCATGAGGTAAGCTTCGCAACACACCACATGGCACGTAGCATTTATAATCCGGTCGTTACGTGATTTGTTACAAGGACTGGATTATTATTACAGGGCGTAAGTATAGAGATGTCATATCAGTGTTGTTCTTGCGCCGTGTTCTGTATTGTATTGTCTGTTACACTGACCAATCTGATCGGCAAGAAACATTCAACATCATAAGGTAATTGAGCTGTAAGAGTGTACACCGTTAGTCAAAAGAGCCTGTACAGATGATGTCGGGTACCAGATTGTTAACTGATGTGGTCTATCCGTCCGTCTCCGCTGAAAACAGAAAAACTAGATGCCGGACGTAATGTTTTGCTTATTATATATGGAAAGAATATGTCTGGGAATTATAACTGTAACTTTGACATCTATAAAGCAATATTTTTAAAGGTGGATGAAACTCGCTCAGGGTACAGTACAGAGGACAAACAGTGCCGATTCTGATTCGTCTCGGTGCCTTAAAGGCCATAAGCAAGCAATACCCGAACAGGCTTATTACATGCCCAGAAAGTTCCAGGAGGTTGAGGTTCCCAGATTTCGAGACAGTCGGCACATGAAAGTGGTAAGGTTGTTCAGCCCTACGTATCAGCCGCCTTCCCCCCCCCTACCCCACGAAATATTTCTGGTACTTATTTCTGTTAGAGGTCTCACAGGGCAAAAGGAAAGCATAATTATTTAACTCTACACAAAACGGTCGAAGGTTCTACAGCTCATACCATTTACTATAACATTCAGAAACTTCTCTTTTCGCCCACGGATTATGATTTTCACGAAAAAAAAAACATGCATTATTTTCCTAAACAATATCAACGTGTGGTTGTTGTAGTTCACACGCGTTGTGTTTATTGTAAGAAAGGAACCAGATTTCGAACCAGTATTTAGATGAAGTTTATGCTTGAAAGATTCACTGATTTCATCTTTCGTATTAATTTTCTTCTTAGTTGTCGCGAGTACTGTCTAATACTTCCTTGACATATGTTTCTCTGCAATATGTGCGAAATTACACGCTGGAGTCAGCTTCTTTGCATCATATACCTGTGACACTGCGCACTGCAATCTCTCTACCACGAAACAGCGACATTACGCACTCCAATCGGCCGCTCTGCATTACATATCAGAGACATTAAACACTGCTGTCAGCGTCCCTGCATCACATATCTGTATCATTACGCATCGCAATCGGCTACTCTGCATCACCTGTCTGTAAAAATATTTGCGGCACTCGGCTTTTCTGCATCACGCGTATCTGAGAGTGCCAATTGCAATTCTTAGGTGTTGCAAAACGCGTAGCCATTTGTTCTTAATTGAAACTATCTTGTTTGGTACATTGTTTATTTTGTAAGTTATGGGGTTTCCACGACGGTTAGGATTCATACCGCGGTTTCTTCTTCTTGTAACTCTGCAGTCCGGAACGATTTTACCAAAGTGAAATATACAGTCTCAGACCTCAAGATAAAAGTGCAACTTGGCTCATCTTTATTCAATTCTCTGAAGCTTGTGTTTATTACTTTCTGATAATATACACACAAAATGGTTGAAATAGTACAAAATCCGCGTGGTTTACGTCTCTGAATCTGTTAAATACTTAATATGTACGTGCAACAAAAGTCATCATAAGAAGTATAACTTGTACCCATTGTTTTTCGACATGCTGTTTAAAATTTACTTCCTTTCTGCAGGCGCTTGCTTGTTGATATTTTGAACTTGACTGTACCTGTTTTGTACTGTTGCATTCATGGTTCCCATCAGATCATATGAGGTCCCTTACAAATAAGTCTAATCCTCTTTAGACCAGACGTACATCTAATTTGCATTATGAATGTAGCGATCCATTTGCTATTGACGCTCTGAACCACTAGGGGGTTATCTGCTGTCTGCTTGATCCGATCCGATCCGAACTGTTTTCATTGTTCTCCTTCAACTTGCTAATTGTATCTCTCCTTTAGCTCAAGCCAAGCAACTTTGTGTGTAAGCGTATGAAGTAAAATTGATTACCTATTATTGATAATTCTGTAACTTTATTTTTACTGATTCTTAGGTAAAAGAACGTTGTTTGCTTACCTTGTTTAAACGTTTAAAGCCCAATGGTAAATGTATATGTACCATTTTTTGTAACAGTAATAAACTGCGCATTTTGCCGCATACTATATTTGTGCGTTCGAATGGTTCTCACAATAAATCCCAGTTATTTCCCTAAATAACCTTAACTGATTTATCTATAGAATAGATACGGCCTAGTGAATGTCAGTAGATAATCCAAAATTTAGCCAAAATACCCAGCTTCTTTTCTCTGCAGCGTTCTCAAACAATCCACTTCCCATCACCTTCAGTTTCCAACACTTTAACTTATCTCAAATTTACTTTTATCATAAGGACGAGCAGGCACAGCCTGGAAACTTTCGGAGCCATATATCATTTTGTCTTCTCCCTCCCCACCACAATTAAAATAGTGTCTGACACTACAACCCTCATCCTTTTTGTTCAACCTCCAATTCAACAATGGATACCGTGGTCTCATTCCCCTAGGGCAAAGTGGCCGGAGCATGAAACTTGCCACTTGCCTCCATCCAGTAGAAATATACTGCACTCTACCTCATCATCATCCTCCTCCTCCTCCTCCTCCTCCTTCTTCTTCTTCATCTTCTTCTTCCTCTTCTTCTCTTTAGTCCCTCCTCAAATTGTGACGTTAAATCCATAAATTTACTTTGCACACTCGACAGTACTAGATTTCAAATGGGTGATGGTCAGGTCTAATTCACCTTTATAGAAAAGATACATTTGTATAGTGAGCACTTATTTCACTTATATAATTGTACGTTTTCCCAGGAGGGGACTATAATCATGCTGTTTTCTGTTCTGTGAAACGACGTAGTCCAGTACCTAGTGATCAACATTTTTGCTGAAATAAATGTGTTCATCTTTGGAGTAAAAAAGTGACAAAGGTGAAAGTTTATTACTCAGAAACGTTGGTTACTGCCGACCAGATTATTCGGTGCCACATTTTAGAGAGTAACTTGATGTTATGAATACAGACGTGAATATTATAATGCTTTAAAATTTTAAAATACAAAATATAAATTACCTTTTATACAGAATTTGTAATATGTGAATATGAAAGTTGGTAAAATTTGTAAAGCTTAACTACAACTAAAACAGCTTTATCCATGGCTTCCACGGATGTCTGGTTCACAATTTGTCTGTATGAACATTTATCAAGAATTTTTTGGATGCAGCGAATTCTTAGATACCCCAGTCGATAGCCTGTTTTTCATGCAATAACATCAGCTGCTGTCAGGCTTTGTCTTACCTCTGCATTTAGTCACGGCCCGCATGTAATGCATTTTCGATGATTCTGCTTTTACGTAGTTTTATTTCTTGTGATCCATAAATAAACAAATACAAAAATATTCCAGGGATTTGGAGAAGTTCCTTCGGCTAACCAGTTTTTGCAAATTTCTGTTTGGTATAATTCTCTATGACAAGATTACTTTACAATATAAATCATAATCATTTGGTAGAGAAAGCAGAACGACTGCTACTAGAGTCTTCATTCCTGTTGCCCAGAATTTTTGTTAGCTTGGCTGCAATCGGAGGGTAACTTTTTGTTACTTCATACTTAATTTTCATTTCGCGTCCTTCTTTGTGCAGGAATGCGTGTTGCCTCTTAAGACGGGCGGAAATTAACATTGTACAGCAGTGTAATTTGGGACTTTGAAGAACTCAACCGGGTGACAGAGAACAGTGGACAGACATAAGGACGTCCCCACGCAACTTGGAACGAGAAAGTTCAGACTTAATGCGCTGAGCCAGTTCAGTACAATCCACACTGTAAGATTCAGATGTAGGAGCCGAAGGCTCATCTGCACAATGTTTGAAATGTAATTCCAACTTTACAGGAAACACACTGCATCTTCATTCCGAAATCAACTGGTTAATGCTGCATAGGGAAGTATTCACTATTAATTCTGATAATAACACAAAACACACAAAATCTAAGCACAATGTGCTTGACCTTGTTAATACTGTGCGTTCACTTCCTTGTCGCTTTTCCAACTAGCCCAATTGCAAAACATTTTGCCTAATAATCGAGGTACGGGATCCTGCTTCTTGCGCCCAGCAGGTTGGCGAATTGATAATCTGTATGTCTGTACTGAAAGGTGAATTTTGGTCGGATTTCCAGCTATCCTGGCTGAACAATTACGTGGTTTCCTCAGTCTCAGCAAGGCGATGATGGGATGGTGCCCCTAACAGCGCCAACAACGTCGAGAGTTTATTACCTTTCATTCGCCAGCGTCCTTAAATAACCCACTAAATATTTCTTACAGCGGTTTTCGAACTGAATTATACAACACCTTTCCCTGTAGCATGAAATTAATGGTGTTATGAATGTAGTATTGTTTAGTTTTTATTTGAGGAAACTTGTTATTTAATACGGATATTATACAGGTGCAATCTGTCGACGGATATTGCACAAGAGTTTCGCACCGTCGTGACTGTACTTGATGGCTTTAAACAATATTTTATATGTGATAGGTAGGTATTTTCATGATTCATTGCCATACCCTATTTAACATGGCTCTTATTATTATGGAACCAAAAAATAATAAAATTTTTCCAATATCGCCAGGTTGTTACTTTATATTCTATACGAGAAAAGTACCTCAGTATAAGCTGCTTGCTTTTCGAAAATCCATTACTATACACCACATCAGGATCTTATATTACTAACTTGGGGTTTGTGTCGCCTCCACCTCACAAGCTCGAGCATCCTTCTTGATTTTAGACTTTCGCCGTGTACTGAATATAGTAAATTTCCTTTAGGGTAATTCCCCGGCGTCTGGTTTTAATTGCCGACGTTTCGGAACCTATCGGTTCCGAAACGTCGGCAATTATAAACCAGCCGCCGGGGAATTACCCTAAAGGAAATTTACTATATCGAGCATCCTTGTTTTTTTTTATTGTTGAAAGTAGAGAATGAGATGTTGTGGTGTTGGGTGGCATGCACTGGCATAACCGTCGCATCAGATTTTTTGAAATTAGGTCAAGTGGCTCAAAAGTTGAAACGGTAGGGCCAAGAGCGCCAGCAAAATAATTTGCACTTGCGCACAATACCTATGTGTGTAGTGATAACATTTCTTAATATGATCAAAACTGGGCAAAATAGTAACGTAGATGTGCTTAACAAAAATTTTCAATTAACTGTACATTAAAACTGCAGGAACTCTACGAAATTGGGTTTTGTTTCTGTACATTCTTGTTTTTCACTTAATAAATTATGAAATCTCAAAGGTGGCGGACTTGCACCACCTTGAAATTTTAACACTTTTTACCTCGCTGCCGGAGGTCTGAGTGTGAGTACACAGACAGATGTGCACAGAGAACGTCGTGACTTCATAACTCAACACTTTTTCCTTAGAGCAGGAAATTAAGCCAAAAAAAAAAAAAAGAAAGATTATTAAAGACTTCCAAGAATATCTTTCTTGAAGGTTATGCAGGGTTTCCATCAACTATAGAGGCCTTGCATGACCGAGCACGTCTGAGAGATGTTCTACTACTAATACATGAGCATGGGCGAAGAAAAAAACAATGGCTGCAGAAGTGAGTGTACACATTTACAAGAGGTGTTTCTGTCCATCAACAACGCCAACAGGGTTCATGTTTCATGAGTGCAGCCTTCCTGCTTCTTAAAAAAATCATATTTTTTTTATAAACTTATTTAGTTTGCTGTTTAAAGTAACAGGAGTTTATTTTGTAGCAGCTTATGCATATTTAACACCACAAAGTTGTCTACTATGCCCATGACATATCCCACATTCTACATACATCTTCAGGTTAAAGTTTTAGGCGAGAAATCTGTTCCAATTATCATTCTTCATCTGAAGTGAGAGAAAATACCCTTTCAGAACAGTATTCACACATTCACCATGTTATCTGACAGAATATACATACCTGAAAAAATACCTTTGAATACCTCTACATTCAATCAATCAATCTATCTATCCATCATTCAATACAATGCTTTCGTGAATTTCAAGACTGAGGTTCGAACCTTGGGCGCCTTATTACGAATTTCGAGTGTTAATTTCTACACCATGATGTCTGGTACACAGGGTCAATGATTAAAAACATTGCTCTAACTGCACTAAATATAAACCCTTATCCTGTCAGGGTGTAGACTGACTGTGGAGACGACACATTCTCTTATCCAGCGGGTACAGAGAAATCTATCCCATGCGTGAAGCTGAGAAGTTTCATCTAAGGCGAACGTTTAGAATGTGTGGAGCTCCCCTGTACCCTTTCATGCACTGGCCGTCAATAAGCTAAGGGAAAATTTTGATCTTACCTTAGTGATTAACCTTACAGAATACGGGATCTAGGACAGGACCTCTTCTGTTTCAACTGTCATATTCACGTGAAACCACCCTGATCCTCTCATTGTTTCAGGGACGAGAAGCAGATTGATTTCGCCGAGCAAGTGGAGAGTGTAGCGTATGTCTTGTGCGGTGAAGACGCCATTACACTTGAAAAATTCTGTCAGATTTTCCAAGCAAAGGGGGTAAGTAATGCTTCTAAACTACAGTTTTATTGAATATCAGGATATAGGCACCTGGGTCGTGATGCCTTCAGGTTTTGTGGATTTATAGCAAGGTTTAGGAGACAAACGCTGCTTCCGTCTTAGGCAGGAACCTAACTTCTTCAGAATATCCATCTAGAAAGCTTGATGGTATCACATCCAGTCATTCTTGTGGAAACCTCAGATATCACACAGTGATCCTCTACGAACAGAATGTTTGGCATTCCAACTTATCCACCCGCAGCTTCGAAATTTACCACCTTCTTATCCGGAATATGCAGGCAACAGAGCATCTGCCATGCTAAATTTCGTTATATCCCTGTAATTCCGAGGGCTGTGAGAATTTTATATCTGATATTCACCGAGAGTTTTTTTAAAAACTGTTAGTGAAATTCTGGAGAGCAGGAGAGAAGTTGCGGTCCTTATAACCTACTGCTTTGAGACCGACATTTTCAGATCCAAGGCATCCGGAGCTAAAAGGAAACGTTTGTATCTTCTTCAAAAGAATGTTCAAAAAGTTATAACAACGGATCTTAAATTTGTCTTACTTTTTATACTATTTCCCTCGTCTAGTGTGTGAAGTAAAGTTCTGGCGTTAATAAGCTCTAAATGCCATTACGTCATACTGACACCTGCATGCTTATGCACTATGCAATCCGTACATCTCTTTCAAAAGAATTACTGCTATATTTTAACGTTCAGCGACTGTATTTTTCCCGGACAAACAGATCATTGTGATACTTGAGGTTCTCACGGCACTGGCTCTGAAGATTGCTGTCTTCTGGGATGTGACGCCGTGTAGTTTTGTATAAATTTACTGGCGTTTCAGAGAAAGCTGCTGCAGCCGGCTTATTGTTTGCTCGCCGGACCTGAAACCAGTTTTGGTCATTGGAGGTAACGTGACCAGAGTGGAAATTAACATAATTGTTTGGAACTGATTTATTCAAACTCGAAATGTGTCGAGGACACAGACATCCAAGCACGTGACGGTAGTGTTAACATTAGAGACCGGAATGATATAGTTACCAGGTTCCGTTTCGCAAATCCTTAACGTAACTCGAAATGCGTTACATATGTCGGAATTCGACAGACCACCCAGCAAATACACACATATAATATTATTTATTTATTTATTTATTGCGTAGTGTACGTGTGTGTCCTGTTAATCATGTAACTGCCTACTAAGATACTAAACAGGGAATAATTGGGCTAAAACATAAAAATTATTTTGTGTCCAATAAATCAGTGAAAATAATTTAGGTAGGACCTACATTTGTTGAAAAGTATACATAAGGTCGCATTTACGTAACTCCGGGCTAACATAACCCCGAGGTGGGGGATGTGGTGGTGGTGTTTGTACATAGCCTTGCATCTTGCTGCAGAACATAAGCCAGCCTGCGTTTTTCCTCTGCCCGTTGCAACATGCCCTTCATTTGTCTTTATCGTGTAACCCGATATCTTACCACGATTCAGCAGTCCTCCATCATTGCATGGTTCCTAGAACGTTCCATACAAATAATTTCTCACCACTGTGTAGGCATCTTATTTATCACGAACTCTAATTATCATGCAAGGGTCATATTCCCGTCTAACGGTCAGTCACAAAAACAACACACTACACAAACTTCCAGATCCCAGCTTCACGGAACATTGAACTATGTGTACTTGCAAGAATATATAGAGAAAGCTGGATCCTCATCAACTTGTGGCACACCAGTGTTTCTCAAACGCCGGGTCGCGGCCCGGTACCGGGCCCTGGCATCAATTATACCGGGTCGCGAAAGTTTCTCCTGGAATTTATCATTTTAGTTTTCTAAGCATTTTCCATGAATAAATATTTTATAGTGGAAATATTCAGAGGAGAATAATATTCCTGAACGTGTCGAAAAGCTCAGGCCCAGAACGCCTAAATAACATCTGTGTAGCAAATATCATTATTCAAGATTTCGTTAGCCCAGTGATTGATAACTAAATTAAATGTAATTTTATATTTGTCAACATGCCACACCGTATGCATAAGTGTACTAATACTCTTTATGATTATGCCATAATTAATTATTATTGCTTATGTTTATCGTACGAACTTGGAAAGGCATTTACGAGTAAATTTGTTGGGACCGGGTCCTCGTCTTATAAAAAAAGAATTTACCGGGCCGCGGTCTCACAAAGGTTGAGAAACACTGTACGTACACCATCAGCACTGTTCCCCTCCGCCACTTCAACCTAGTTTTTTCTTCTTGTACGCTTCTTTCTCAGTATAACATTTCCTCATGTTTTATTTTTATTTGTGTTTGGTTTTGATACTAATTTTCTTCTTTAACATTCTTTTTAACGTTACGCTTCTTAAACATTTCTTCCTCGCATTTTCCCTACCCAAACAGCCCTTTAAGGGTCACTACATCCTATTGGTTCGCCCACAGCCACGATCCGTACCTTCCCTTCTCTACGAGGATACACGAAAAATTTCTCCTCGCGCGGTCTACCCTTTTTTCCTGAAAAGGGCAGCAGTTTCCTTATGAACATTGGCCCCTATTTGCCAGACTAACCCGTTCCGTTGTCAGAGAGGAGGTGTTCCAGGGTCAATAATGTATATTTCAAAACAAACCTGAATATCTGGTCACGAATCTTAAGAGTGGTAGCACGACTCCGTCTCTACCAGACTAAAGGACCACGCAATTTAGTAAATTGTGCTCCTACTACTCAGTGCTGTGAGACGATCAGGTCTCCTACAGATATTTCTGACAACCCGGAAACCTTCGGGAGAAATGGAAATAATGTGTAGACAGATTCCTAGAATATGTGGCGCCGAGAAGTCTGGCAGAAGTTGACCGATGTTTCGGAGTATCATACTGTCCCCATGACTCGTCTATAAATACTATTTCCTGGGATGCGGCGCCAGGCGTTGTGATTGGAATTTGCCCATTTTTCAGGCGGACCTGCTTCCTCCATCATTAATATATATAAATGGTGGAGGCAGCAGATTCCTCTGAAACGACGACACATTTTTATCAGACGGTAAAGTAATCTCAAATTAGAGCCATCCTCATATTGACCATCGTGAGACCCTTAAATCTCACTTACAGTCAAAGTTTTATTCACCAACTGATGCACAAAAGAGTTGCTGTAAAAGAACATTAAAATTTTACATTAAAACAGCTCCTACATGTTTCGGTTCAATCACCATCATCAGGGAGCGTATTATTTGAGCTTGCTAAAGTTATAGTTATTAAAATAATC
>JGI20166J26741_11706918_pt1 | contig 10796 bp, 4 predicted proteins | sample TergutCu122P5_FD_26741 | JGI IMG/M metagenome (IMG submission 26741) | reverse complement strand
AATATTTTATGGGTTTTGTTGTAGTTGTTTAATATAATTTGATGTTTTTCTGACTGTGCATCATAGCATAGACTTTTCAAAATACCAACTTAGTGCACAATTCTTTTAATCTTCAGCAATATATATGTTAAACTATACTCCTCAACATGTTTCGAGCAGCACGCTGCTCATCATCAGGAGGACCAATTGTATCACCACAGCCTCCGGTAACGTCACCCTCTGTAAGCAGCCGTACAGTATGCGGGTGAAGAGTGGACTGCAGTCCGCTTTCCACCCACATACTGTACGGCTGCTTACAGAGGGTGACGTTACCGGAGGCTGTGGTGATACAATTGGTCCTCCTGATGATAAGTAGCGTGCTGCTCGAAACATGTTGAGTATAGTTTAACATATATATTGTTGAAGATTAAAAGAATTGTGCACTAAGTTGGTATTTTGAAAAGTTGTTTAAAATGTTTATATGTAGGATAGTAGACTCCCCCCACCATTCCTCTAAATTCACCAGACCGTATGCCAACTGATGGCTTTATTTATGGGGCATAATGAATGGACTTTAACCAAGTTTTTATGACATTTTTCACCTGAAAGAAGCATCAGCATGTTTTAAAGTTAAAGCTTTACACGCCACCCAGGAACTGTTGATGATCTGTATCACTAAAGTAAACAGATGATTTTAGCATAAGGGGTGAACCTTTAAAATGCCTCTGTGTAAGAAGTTACTGTATAATTCATGTTGGACACACTTATTTGTTCATGTGAATAACATGTACAATTTACTTCTATATACTTCATGTAAATTATTGACGAATGAATGCATGTTTAGTGTTCTTGACTGAATAATTTTCAAACTTTTTTCTTTGTCTCTGTGACAGGCAAAGTATGATGCTCGCCAGTCTCTGAAGCAGCAGACTATACTACCCTACTCACAGAAGTCGTGGCAGGAGAAGACGGGGCATGTTACATACCCAAGTTCTCCAGAGCATACTGCCAGTGAACAGAAACATGCATACTCCATTTTGAACGGTTTCTTGAATGGTGGCAGCCACACCGTTAATAACAATACCATTAGTAGTAATAATAAGAATAAAAGTAGCAGAACTGGGAACTTACTCTTTGTATGATATAATAAGCTGCATTTAGTTAATTTATTAAATAAGAAATACATGTACTTTATATGAAATTGTAAGGTCATATGGGCCTTAATATTATATATGTGCATAATATTTATGCACCTCCTAGGAAGGCAAGAAAAATAAGAAGTCATAAGAGTTTCAATTTGTAAACCAGTTTGGAAATAAACTGGTGTCAAACAAGCTCAGAATTTTATGAACAGAGATATTCTGTTGGCCCTTGGAAACACATAAAGGCATTGTTACAAATGTGTAAGTGCAATAGCATTATGGCATGTAGACACCAAGTTCCCCACATTGACACTACATAAACTTAAATTATCACATTCACAATCAAAAGTATGACAGGCTTGAACTGAAAAAGCAAGTTTTTATTTTTAAACAAACAGGTACTCTGGTATTAACAGCCATTGTAAACAAATTCACCATTGAATGGAATAAAAAGCATCAGACAGCAAAAACAGCATTTCTGTACAACTTTGCAGAGTGCTTGGCTGCTCACTCACGTTCATGTGAGAATCTCAATTCTCACATGTCTTCTGGGACATAACACCATGCATTTTGGTACATTTACAATCCATGAAGATGGAGGTAGTAATTTTCTCTGAAAAGTTTGAAAATTTCTAGCAGACTGTAGGGGATCACATTCCATAAAACATACTTATGTCTATATTGTGACTTTGTGTTGAGTATATATCTGAGGAACAACACTTACTAATATGAAGACTACTTAAATGTAAGATATTGAATGAAAAAAGAGTTGTGGGTAGAACTCATAAAGCGTGTTGTCCTAATGCAGACTTGCAGTCATACAAATATTACATTATTAATATCTTGTGTGTTGCCACATTTGTAACTGTTAATTAGTGAATATCTTATATAGAGAGGGAGCTGCGATAGCATAGGCAGCATAGTGACTAGGCTACATACAGGCTGTACAACCAAGAAATCGTGGTTCATTTTCTGGCAGGAGCAAGAGATTTTTCTTTTCTCTGAAGTGTTCAGACCAGCTGTGGGGCCCACCCAGCTTTCTAGTTAGTATGTTTTGGAGATCTTTTCCCATGGGTAAAGCAGCTTGGGCATGAAACAGATCACTCACCTAAGTATAACTCTAATGTTAAGAATTTGTGGAGTTGTACCTGCACTCTCCACACACAAGGTGTGCACAGGGACAACTTTACTTTCACTTTATTTAATAGAGAATCTGCAGGTATATTATGATCTGTCTCCATACCAACTGTCATATACCAAGCTCCAAAATTTGTAGGTTATTATCATAAAACTATTAGGCTAAAAATTGATTTCATGCAGCTGTCATGTTCATATTTTACATATTCTAAAAGAAAAAAGTACACAAAATATTTGTTACCAAGAATTGTTTTTGCATCACGTCAGGCAAAATGTAAAGTCACTATGAATGCCACGAAGGCAGTTCAGAGGTGGAGGGGGGTTTGGAGGTAACTAGATGGAAGTGAGTGGACACAGTCACGCCTCAAGCACTTTATCCCCAGGGAAGAGCCCCCAGTACTCATTGAACAGGGAGCTTGGTGGCCCTCAGAGACAATTTTGATGCTTTGAATAGGAGAAAATCTTACCCCCATTTTCTCGGTTAGCATGCAGCCTTGGTACTAACCATGCTACCCTGACTCATCATTTCAAGCTGCTATATTAAGAGATGCTAGTGTCACTCCAACCTCAGAAGCTCATGTATCAATGATGTTCTTACTCACCATAAAAGATTAGAATCTGTGAGGTTAGGTGACCCCTAGTATGGCAACTCGGCAGATACTTACGCTGACCGAGGGTTGACCCCGTTGCCTGATGTGAAAGCCAAGGGCGGCAGGGGCCAACAGGCCAGTCGAGGCCATCGCCCACGATGGCCAAGTCAACTAAACGAATCACCTTCGCCGCTGATCAGCCGAGCGCTTTTCGGCTACCCTGACTGAGGTTTTGCATGATTTTCCTCAGTTGTAAGGGAAATGCCAGGGTATATGATGCATAGTCGGGGCACGGCCCACAATCCCCCCTCCAGGCGTGGCGGCTTCACCTAAGCGCCTGAAAAAAAGTCACATACCCCCAGTATGTGACAGAGCCAGTCTGGGCTCAGAATCCAGACAGCCAACCAAGCAAAGTTTATCCCTCCCAAAACTAGTCTAGGACCACCTAGGCACTATTCTTTGGCTAGATCAGTCAAGGCCTTCAGCCTGACTTCAAAATCGTTAGCGTAAGCATATTCCCGTTAGAGTTAAGGTGTCTGTTATAGAGCCCAGCTACGCGTTCAAACGCGGGAATGGCTAACAAGACAGGGGGATGTCAACTTGTGCTTTGCGCAAGTCTCTGCCCCCACTTAGAACTTTGGCTTGGCATGGCTTGGTTAGGTGACCTCTAATGATAATATGCATACCCTATTTTGTGAAAGGAAGCTGGTTCAGAAGTTGATGATAGGGACAGAGCGATAAAGACAGCTAGCCCTCTCCTATGTCTAATTTCCCTCCATTGAGTTCATAGATTACAGCAACAATGTTTCTGGGTCACTAAAATTTCCACCATCATGTGGACACTTCCTATCCAGTGATACTTTTTCAATAAAAATTAAAAAATAACATTAGACACCTCAGAAGAATAAAGACACAAAGAAGAGGAGCGTATTTGAGGGGAAGGAATTTCTATGTGTTCCACACATATTTTCTGAAAGTAGAAAAAAAATCTTTAATTTACCACATAATTCAATGAGATGGATAATATACACATAACACTGTGGCATGGTCATACAACTAGATGAACATGTAAATGCAGCTCTCTTACCTCCCCTTTAGATTGTTCCTGTTGTAAAATAATTGCGGCAACAATGTGTTCTCTTAGTATTGTTGACCTCCGTGTCACATGTCAGTATTGAAATCACTGCAATTGAAATGCAACAAGTTCCTTTGGCATTGAGTAAGTATATTGTTGACATGCATATGTCACTGTTAACAGTGTAATCAGTATTGAAAGGGTTGTGGATATGCAACAGTGCATTCCTTTTGCATTGTTGTATTACATGCCTCTATAACAATGTGTTTATGGTGATTCTGTGTTGCCAGCAATAATAAAACCTACTTTGGTCTTCATTTAAATTGGCAGATCTTTTTTTTCTTATTTTAACTAAATTTAGAGTTTCTCAACAGACCTTAATAAGAATATCCAACATTGAATCACAAGGGCTGCACAATGTATGTGAACATGCCCATAAACTGCTTTAACTCTGATCCATTATGAACACAACCTAACAAATTAGAAGTAAGGATGCGTAACTGTTATCATTAAAAGAGCATCACACTTCTTTAGGGACAGGCTGTCAATATTACCATGTTAGTGGGGTTAACCTATTTGTCAATTTTAGCAGTACTGGGTCGTCACTGTGTTCAGCTGTACTGTCTGTCACATAGGGTGTGCTCCATAAGATATCAGTAAAACTGACAAAAATTCTGTAATATATGAAATATATTTCCCAATGAGCTGTATGTGTCAATATATCATATTTAATTTCCTTATTAAAAATTTAATTCAAAAAGAATTCAAACTGAAAGAGGTAATTTCGTTTCCCTTGACATTTTTATGCTCATTTTAACAAGACTAGTGATTATACCTACTGAAATGTTACATATTTTGGACATGAGTAACTCAGCACTCTGAACATCTGTAATGTGTGACATTGTGCCAAAAATACATGGAACTTAATGCAAAATACAAGGATCGGTCAGAAAATGAGTTTACATCATATATATGTTTGGTTCTTTGTTTTCAATTATAATAAAGTTTAGACTTCATTTTATTACATTCCCACTATTTTTCCACATAGTCCACACTACAGTTGAGGCATAAGTTTTATGGGACAAGCTTTTCTAATGCTTGTTGACAGAACTCCATGTCCTGTGTTATCAACCATAATGTTTCCACTTTGCAATCATTTTTAAATTTGTGGATGAAATATCTGGCTTCAGCACTGGAACCATATTAATCATTTGGAAATTATACACACTGTACAATTATTTTCAGATTGAATCTTTTAAAACCAAGCCAAGGGGTATATGATATGAGTGCATTTTAAGGTAGATTGGTGTCAATGATCATTAGTATTTAATAAAATTCAAGGTAGACTGCATTTTAAATGTGATGGTACACGTGCAGAAACCAGATTTCATCTTTTGGCGAAACAGACGAGTCCATTTAAATCAGAGGGGGCGTCAGTTCCGTCGACTACTGGCAGCTGAGGTGTGCCAGTCAGCGGTAGTAATGCTGGATACACCATGTTTCGAGGTACTGTGAAGAGTACTGGCTACCCACTCCATTCACCAGTTTACCCTTCACTCCCAGTATAGATTTGACTGCTATCTATGTACATAGATGATGACAGAACTCAATTAGTAAAATAATCCATCAGACACAATGTCAGTAAATGTGTGTGTTAAATAAAGCCATTAACACTTCTCTGACATGTTTCCAACCGTGACATGGTCATCCTCAGTGGGTGTACATCTTATTCTGAATGGACAGCAGTTACCAATCAGTGGACTAAACCAACATTTAAGCACACAGGATTTCCATATTATACCAATCATATATACACACACACACACACACACACATGAAGCAAAGCCAAAAAGTGAAGTGAATTTATTCATTACTTCATTTACAACAATCTGTAACAAATGTAAAGTATATTATTTCTCAACATAATAACCACTTTTTCCAGTGCATATGTGTAGTGGTTCACAAGCCTTCTGATCCCATCTAGGAAGAAAGTTTTCAGCTGTGAGCAAAGCCACATACATACTGCAGCCATAATTTCATAATCAATGGCAAATCTTTGTCCACACAAGGCTTTTTTTTAGTGGTCAAAACATGATAATCCAAAGCAGCAAGGTCCAAAATATATGGGGATGTGGGAGCACTTCAAATTTCAGCTGCCTGATTGCTTCAACAGCAGCTGCTGCAGAATGCAGATGTACACTATAATGGAGCAAAAGACCCCTTTTGACAGTATACCTCTGCGCTTGTTGCGAAGTGCTAACATTCTCCTATAAATTTCAGATGCTTTAATGCCTTATGACCTCAAAACATGTATCACAGTTCACTGTTCTATAATACTGCACTTCAAAAGCAGTGCCACAGTCTTTTAAAAGATCTGTAAACAAACACAACGCTAATTAAACCTGGCACTGACTCATCACACCAATGCCTAGTATGTAGTTACTGCAATTGCTTATTTTTGCAGTGCATTAACTGCAATGCCTCTATGGAAAAATTCACTTTATTTGTTGATTCACCTTCGTATATATAGGTTGTTAATTTTAACTGTATTATTAGACATTTTAAGCTGTGTAATCATACAGCATATATTCTGCCCCAAGGATATATACTTGTTTGAAATATGTCTTCTGGATGTATAAGTGGTTTTATTCAACAGATGAAGATACTGATGTTTTGTATTACTAGTTGTGTAAAACAACACTGGAATGGACATGAAATTATGAGAGAACTTTAATTAATAACAGAAATCCAGATAACATGGGTCTGAGCAGTTGTTGCCAGTCAGACCCTACAACATTATTTACCTGATTCACAATCCCTAAACTTGTGATATTATGCAAAACACCTTGTAGCAGGACATCACCATCCTGAGCATCATCAGCACATGTTTACTTTTGAGATCAAAAGACATCAAGTTTGCTCTCCACACTTCAAATCTGCCCACACTGGGCTTTGGGATCTATCAAACTAATTCTTTACTTTTTGGCTTATTTATACAAACTGAGTCAAACAAGGCAAACGTGCTGAGTGCTGCATCATTTCAGCTCTGGAAAGTGACACTCCCTTATCTGTTGCATCTCATACACACTTGGTCAATACATGTTTTGAAATATTTTCTCTAAAGCAAAGAATGTTCATTTATAATACCTCTACAGTATTCACATCATGTAAAAAGTCACTCACGTTTCATAAATATCCTGCATCAACCATGTTGTAGAAAAGAAGTCTACAGAATAGTGGAGACAATCTGAATGGTAGTTTCTGTGCTGGACAAAAAGATAATAAAAAAATATTACCTTTTAACTGAAATGGGATTTCACAACTGAGCTCAAGGGCTGCAACACTTTTAAAAGCAAGCTCATACAAGATCAGAACCACAGAACACCTCTTTCATGAGTGAGAAGCAAGACCCCAATACTGTAAATGAAAATGTTATTAGCCAGAGTGACAAATACTGGTGTTCTGAAAATTCCTGTGATGTTCATGATTTTACACTGCATAACCTTAAGGTCAGGTTCTGGTATACAGGGAATGCAAGCAAAATTTAATGGCCCACATTTTTGAAGAAACAAATTCCTACTGCTATGTTCTGCAAAATCTGACATCATTCTTTATATAGCTCTGGCCTTCCAGATCTCCAAGTTTGATTACAAGCAATTATTGTTCATGGAGGGTGCCAAAATACAAAGTTTAAGTGAAAAATTCACATTCAGATCTAAGACCTGGAGATAATATTTGAATAGAAACTGCAGGTACTTCAAGACAAACTCCATTATGTGTCATATATATATAAAACATTTCTTCAATTACCACAGCCTGCTGGTTAATCATGACAAAACTCTGAGAACATAATCTTACCCAACTTGCCCATACAACACCTTGTCCTACTACACTAATTTAGGCTGTATCAATGTATGTTACTTGAAAAGGTCCTTTACACTTTCACCTGATGCCAGAAATGATCATTATTGGCCCATCAATTTCTTTGTGCCATCATTCAAAAATGGGATGTTTTTCCATCTTCATGTGGAGGAGGGTGGATCGTAATGTGCTGGCCCGATTAAAAACAGTTCATTACTGGAAGAGTGATACAGACTGGATCTATCTAGTAGGCCCAGCAGATCAGGACTTTTTTACCACTTTCCACTTACAACCGTTATATGTGGTTTAATTCCTTATTAGGTGTCAAAATCATACATTTGGAAGACAGAACAGATTTATTTAAAATTAGTAATTTAGTTTAGGGTGGAAAGGATATTGTAACAAGTCTGTATAGCAGCTTAGAAGAGAGACAGAGTTTAGGTCAGGTATAAAGAGCTAGCAGGTTTGCCATTTATCAGTGTCAAAATTAATGATTTAGGGAACTTTCTGGAAAAGTCAAGATTGTATACTTTGACAGCTTTTGGACCTCTTAAATCTTGCTGGGGAGGATACCATGTTAGTCACACTTGCACATTAAGAACAACCAGTAGGAGGCATATGGGGGTTCATATGAGTTAAGGCACGTGGAACAACTTTAATTAAATGGGAGCCAATGGAGATAATGTCTTCAAAATTTCAATATTTGAACCTATTAGGGAATGGTGAAATTTAACAGTCGGCCAACTGGGAACAGTAAGAAAATTAAGGGGGGATGAATTTGAAACTCTGAGAGTTTGTAATCCAAATGCAAGCGGGAGTCTGCTTTGTACCCAGGATGAGATAAGTTGTGTTTAAGTTACACCAAGACAAGAAGTGTATAAAATTTCAACGTCACATCCATACACACAAACATCTGTAAACTTTAAAAATTTGGTGAAATAATACAAAGAAAAATATTTTATAATGACCAATTATTGATCAAATTACACTTTTGTTATTTAGAAACACTTAGAATCCCCAAGATTAAGATGTGCAAAATGACTGATGAGCTGAGGTGGGTTATACACCTCAAGTGGAAAGAAGATCCAGGTTTTGAAATGCTGTGGTACCACATGCCCAAGATGGACCATATTCAAAACCCCTGATACAGCCTATCATATTATGTTCTTCTTCTGAACATGACTGTGTTTTTGGAAACTTAAGGTTGCCATAGTGCTGATTACAAAGTCTGCTATCTTCTGGGATGTGATGTCATGTAGTATCATAGAAGTGTGCATTCTTTTAAGTAGGAACTGCTAACTCCATCAGTATGGTGTTATAAAATACATTATAAAACAGTGCACAGAATATATTATATAACAGTGTCTCATAGTGTACAAGTTCTTAGAATTACATCAACAGTCATATAGCAACAAGTTCAATCACATGTAACCTTACTGTCTGAAAGAGAAAGATACCCCTACATACACCAAAAGGTCAGAGGTGTTCTGCATGAGCATGAATACGCTGATGCTGCTTGAGAGTATCACGCCTAGGAAATGTTTCCTTACATATATCACACGAGAACGGACGTTCCCCAGTATGCACACGTACATGTTGCTTGAGATGATTACGGTGATTGAAAACATTCTTACATATATCACATGAGTATGGACGTTCTCCAGTATGCACACGTTGATGTTGTTTGAGATTACCATGCACACTGAAAGTTTTCTTACATATATCACAGGAGTATGGACGTTCTCCAGTATGCACAAGCTGGTGTTTCTTCAGTTGACCTCGCTGACCAAAGGACTTTTTACATATATCGCATGAGTACGGACGTTCTCCAGTATGCACACGTTGATGTTGCTTCAGATTATAAAGTGTACTGAAAGCTTTTGTACATATATCACATAAATAAGGAAGCTCTCCACTATGCACACGAAGATGTTGCTTGAGATTACTTTGCACACTAAAGGCCTTCTTACATATATGACATGAAAATGGGCGTTGACCTGTATGCACAAGAAGATGACACTTCAAACCACTATGCTGACTAAAGGCTTTCTTACACACATTACACTGATACGGACGTTCCCCAGTATGTACCCGTTGATGCTGCTTGAGATTACCTCGCTCACTAAAGACTTTCTCACACACATTACATGAGTAAGTATGTTTGTGAGTATTTATAGTGTCATGTTCACTAAATGAATTTTCATCAATTTCAGAACATTCACTGTTGCTCTCACATTCTTGCAGGTCAACATAATTATTATGTGGTTCACTAGTATGAACACCCCGCAAATCAGTATTAACTTCCTGTGCTTCACTTGTCTTCACAGTCTGAAAAAAGAAGATAAATTATGTGCAACAATACTATTGACTGACATATTGGAATTTACATCTACACTATCTAAATGTTTACACAATATGACAGTAACACACACACACACACACACACACAAACACAAACACAAAAAAACAGTTCTTTAATACTGATGAAAATTCACATATCTGTCATCAGATAATGAGGAGGTCAAGTCCCACCCAGGGATGTAGAATGGAAGAAGAAAAAGTCTTCCCATAATAAGTAAATAAATAAAAATATATATTTCAAGTTCGTGGGACCGTGCATCGTTAGATAAGTATTTGTTTATATGATCAACAAGATGCAACTTATATAATGATCCTTATTATTAACAATGCTCTACAAGTTTCGGGCGTTTTTCTTCCATCATCAGGAGCTTATGAACTGTATGAGCAGCCTATGATAATGGCATGCTGTAGTTGATATATACAATTTTGTTGGTATGTACAAATTATTGGTTTTTGTGGGGTTGTAAGTGGTACCATGCAGTCATAATTTGTATTTGCATGGTATCACTTACAACCCCACAAAAACCAATAATTTGTACATACCAACAAAATTGTATACAGGGTGTCCCAGGAGGAATGGACAAAACTTCGGGAGAGTGTTCCTTATGTTAAAATATACCGATATAACCCAAAACACCTATATCCAAAGTT
>JGI20166J26741_11706807_pt1 | contig 10796 bp, 9 predicted proteins | sample TergutCu122P5_FD_26741 | JGI IMG/M metagenome (IMG submission 26741) | reverse complement strand
GGAGGTTGTGGCTTCACTCTCTCAAGGTCGCACAGCTGCTGCGCAGTGTGGCTTGTTTACACACAAATCAGTCCCAGTCATATTTGAACCACCTTGTACATACATACACCATGTAAGTCTGCTTCTTAGTACAAATACATACAAATACATAAATATTAACCACTGTTCCCACAACCAAAGCAAAACAGGGAGTGCACTTCCAGATGCTAATGTCTTGAAGATAGGAGTCCAATATTGTAATGTAGCAACCTTCACAATTTAGGTTCCAGGACATTCTAAGGGTTATGTGACATTGGCAGCAGCCAGGGCCTTACATTTACTTACAAAAAATGCTGTATGTTTTAAAACACATGAAATTTCTATTTCCAATTGTACACTGCACTAATCAGCAACCTTACAACTATACCACCATTACATTTCAGGCAAATATAAATTTAACATTAGATTTATCTGCAGACAGACATCACAGCACAATGTTTGTTGATAATGTTAACTGCTTACAATAAAATGGTCCACCTTTAAAAAGGTAATGTCCAACCCACAATCTGCCATGAAGGCACAGAGTGGAGGTAGAGGTACACCTCTACTCTTTCTTAACCCTCAGCACTAGATGGGGTGGGTGATCAATGCCACACCCTGGCCCATTCATCCCAAAAGAGACCTCCAGCACTCAGTGTACAGATGGCTTGGTGGGCCAAGGGGCTGATCTTGATGGGTGCAGAAAACCTTTCTCCCACTGAGGTTTGAACTCCAGACCATCCAGCTTGTAGCAAGATGTTATACTGACTATGTTATCTGGGCCATCATCCATTTTTTTGGTAGCACAGAAAGATAAACTCCTCTCTTTCTTGCCCACCGACAAGAAATTTCCAAGAAATTACACATGGAATTCCACTGCTGTTCTGTTCTAGTCAACTAGTGTAATATTTCTTCACAGACAGGTGAAAACCCTATATGTTGACTATATTATATACACAAGGTGTCATTAATCATAACTGTATTAGCACTGCCTAAGCATTCACTTGTATTAAAATGGTAAGCGCAGCAATAACCATGACAACCACCAAAACTGCCTTCATTACCACTAGTTAATTTCCAGACACAATGTGTAACATCACATCTACATACTCTGTCCACCTGAAAGAAATCCCCACCCCTTCTTTGATTTGATAAATAAAGATGGCTCACACCTCTTGACATTACACTATTACACTTATTGCCACTACTACTGCTATTACTATTCTACTAAATATACTACCTGTCTTTCTCCAGAGAATTTTGCTGTGATAATCTAGGATGCATTAATGCCGCCTGCTGATCAATTGCAGGTATGACTGTGTTCTCAGGAGTATATTGCTGATTTGGGGTGTGGCTTGATCCAGGTACAACGTGTGACATGGATGTATCACTAAATGGTGGAGGAGACATCTGATCATCAACTTGCTGCTGCTGCTGTTGTTCATGTTCTGCAGAATGGTGTCTTGATAGAATGACCTCTGACATGAATCGCTGGGCTTCAGCTGGGATGTTGATAGCATCATCTAATTCTGCTCCTCTAAAATTTGTTGTTTGACTGGCACCTTCACTTCCAGAAGGGTCAGATAACTGTGTGTCAGGTAGTACTTTAGTTATAGTCATGTTCCTTAAACCCTGTTCTAGCTGTGCATCTGCTACTGCACCTATGCCAAAATGTCCCTGAGTTTGTGGTAATTGAGGTAGAGTTCCTTCAATGGGTGCACCATTTGTAGCAATGATGTTGTCCTGCACAGTACAAGGCTGAGGCATAGTGTGTGTAACAGGATCAATCTCAAGCAGTCCTAATTGATTATCGGGGTCAACTATGCTTGAACGTTTAGATGAATACACATCAAAAGAGGAACTCACAGAGATTTCAGATTGTGTACCTTGCATTTCAGTCTGTTGACAGTGAGATTCTGAGGAATTCACTTCATAGTTGACATCCATTGATAAAGTAGGAATGGTATCAATAGAAGCTGATGATTGTTTCCTAATAATATCCTCACAGCTCAGATTCTCAATTCCAACTGAGGCTCTCTTTCCTAAACAGCTGACACTGCCTTCTGTATCACTACAAATCACTGAATGATTTTCTGCCTCTTCATGAACTGTCCTGTCACTAGATAACAGCTGTGTTTCCACCTGATCCACGTTTCCTTTTGAGAGACTGTGAGATGGTAAATGTGAAAGGATGACTGATGGATCTGCAGTACCAGTGGAGCATGATGATGATGATGCAGAGCCAACAAGACTAGATGGCAATAAACTTTCATCAACATTGCTCACCACAAAGCGAGATACTAAGCGCTGCTGCAACACAAATACATTCACATATATTAATATTATGCCTGCAATACACGATAAAACAAAGATTTGATTTACTCAGAAATATCATGGAATACAGAGAAATCTCAGTATTAATAAAGAGAATGTTCTATAGATTTACTTTTCTACTAAAGAATGACAAAAACAGCAACTTCAGCATACATTTCAGGACTGTATTTTAAATTACACAAAAATCCACAGCATCCACAAATTGTAATTTAGTCATGTGGTTGCCTGTTTGTGATTTACCATGTATAATATCATATTTATTTGAATGCAAGAAAAGACTTCTTCCTTAAATTTGGCACTTAAATATGTGAGGTCGTCTTAAATTTGCCTATGAAGTGCAGAACCAACCCGTGCCAAATTATATCACTTTGAACCCGACCACACAGAGCCAAACCAACGCCTGCATCACAAAACCATCATGTGTACACAAAAGAGAGAACAGAGCACAACTAATGTTAACTGACACAATCTTCTTTTTTGGGACTTTGTCCATTCTTTAATTTTTTAAAGAAGCACAATGTTCAGGAAGCTGGATCTGTTTCCATTGTCAGGCAAAGAAGCACCCAACCTGACAGACTCCTTATACAAGAGAGTGCTGATAAGTCCTTATCCTGACCTACTTCCCAATGTCGCAGGACAGAATTGACAGTGTCGTTGGAAAGAGGGGTCTGTTCATGTGCCGAATTACAAGTCTTTTCTTGTTACAGAGGCTGAAAGGAAGCATGTCAGGCGACACACGTGATTTCAGCAACATCGAGACACGAGCTGTCATGAAGTTTTTTTTTCCTGCAAGGCAAGGCGCCAAAGGAAATTCACGCCATTCTGATACAAACATAAGGAAAACATGCACCATCGTATGCCACCATAAAAAACTGGATGGCCTAGTTTAAATGTGGTGATTTTTCCACCTGTGATGCGCCTCATCCTAGACAACCCAAAACAGTGACCACCCTGGAAATTATTGATCAAATTCACGAGCTATCTTGGAAGACTGCCGGATTTCGGCTAAATAATAGCTGAGCAACTGGGCATCTCACACGAGCAGGTTGGGTCCATCATTCAAGAAGATTTAAACATGTGGAAGCTCTCTGCGAAGTGGGTCCCAAAATGCCTGAGCACGGATCAAAAAAGCCAATGGTGCCAGTCAACTGAGCAACTTTTGGAATTTTTTTCAGTGGGATCCAAATGCTTTCCTGTTGCGACTGGTGACCATAGACAAAACCTTGTTATATCACTATGACCCAGAGACAAAGCAACGATCAATGGAGTGGCAGCATAGTGGCTCACCCTGCCCCAAAAAATTCCGAGTACAAAAATCCGCTGGAAAAGTTCTGGCCTCGATTTTTTGGGATCAAGACAGCATCCTCCTCACTGATTATCTTCCAAAGGGCCAAACTATCAACGCAGAGTATTACTCATCTCTGCTGGTGCAATTGAAGGACATTTTCAAAGAAAAATGCTGCAGGAAGGTCACCAATGGGGTCTTGTTCTTGCATGACAATGCCCTGGCTCACTGGGCACTTACAACCCAGAAGAAACTGGCCTACCTGGGCTTCCAATGTCTTGATCACCGACCCTATTCTCCAGATATGGCCCAATCGGACTACGACCTGTTCCCTGGACTGAAAGAACGACTGAAAGGTCGCCATTTTTCGTCCAACGTGAAGGTCATTGCTGCCACGGAGACCTGGTTGGACGGACAACTTTCTGAATTTTTTTTGAGTGGCTGGCAAAAGGTAGAGCAACGGGCTAAGAAGTGTATTGAGCTTTGTGGGGAGTATGTTGAATAAATCCCGAGTTTGGTCTCTGTAGCTTGTTTCCTTCCTGGTCGGGCTAAGGACTTATCAGCACCCCCTCATATAGAGCTATTCACAGTATCTGGGCACCAGAGGAACAGTAACTTGTAAAAATATTAACCTCAGAACAGATCTAGTCCAAGGGTAGTAACACAAAAATGGCTACTGAAATATTAAAAATCAACTACAAGGCTCAAAAATAAAACCTGGACCAATCCACAAATTACAAACCATAAAATGAGCCCCGAACTCAGACTGATCAGAACACAGACATGATACAAAAATCCAGAACACATGTATTTACATTCTTAACACCATGTGTGGAGGAAAAGTGAATCATCATGGGTTCAAGGAAGTTTATAACCAGGAAACATAAATGTAGTATTTACTCAATGTGGATCATAACAACATGGCAGTACATCTCACCAAAAGTGACTGTAAAGAGTCCAATGTAGTATTTACTCAATGTGGATCATAACAACATGGCAGTACATCTCACCAAAAGTGACTGTAAAGAGTCCAGTGTACAGGATGGGACTACGTGCCATGCTGCCACTCGCCGAACCCCTGCCTACCACAACAACAGGACACTATACCATATGCTGTAAAAATCTCAGTCTTGCGCTTCTGAAGATGTTGAGCTGATCTTGGATATCAATAAATTGTTACTGTTGCATATAGTTGGTTCTTCTATATTACTTTACCTACACTGATGATGCACGGTCAAACACAAATCAAGTTTACGGTATACATGCACAGGATGAGTAGTTCCTGACATTTCAGAGGGGCATGCTGCCTGCATCTCCTGAATCTAGGACACAATAACCGATCTGTTTCAGACAGTTCCATCCATATTTGCTTCTCATGCATTTCAAGCTACAAAATTCTTCTTTTCTATGCATAGTTAATGATAGGCAGCAACTGACTGCACATAACATTTATTTACATTTGTTGTTCGTACCGGTAAAGGGCTGACTGTAGTACTTGAAACAGCTGCCAGAGGGTGCTGCTGTACAATATGCATTGGGCTACTGGGTCCTGACAGTGATGCTCTCTCTCCCTCTACAGGATCCATTAGCTTCGCTGCTGTAGTCGTTTCATCCCTCTGTAAAATGGAACTCATTCATACACACCTGAAATATTTAATTTAACGTGGCATGTCCACTGTCACTGATGTTCTACATAGTGTCATGGCTAGATTAACATTTCTTTTTCAGTACAATCTATGGACAAATTATAGCGCAACTATGTTGGTGAAATCAATCAAGATCTTGTATAATTTATTTACAGAAATTATTCCATATTCTCTTCCAAATAAAACACATGTCAGGTAACACATGATGTCCAACAATAAACAGTAGTGGCTGGGATAGCAGTAACATGTCTCTACATTTGATTAGGAGATAGCCATTTGAAATCTATGACAAGCTACTGGTTATTCTCACAGACGTTTCTAATAGTTATCCTCTAATATCATAGCCATGTACTACGACAGTACACTAAAAAAGCCACACTGACCTCCTCACCATACATGACAACCCTCCAGTCTGATTTGAACATTCTACAAACTAGAAGTGGTGAAGTGTTATTAACCTTCATCCTACCGGAGTGCATGGATTATGTAAAACGTATTATTTAAGCACATAAACTTATGAAATAAACGGCATTTTGTGGAACACAAAACAGATCATATCTGAAAAATGCAACAAATTTCCTGGAGGTGTGAATATATAAAAATAATTTCTAGTTGTGTTTTCCTGCAAACACAGATCTTTTAAAGGTTAAATCATGTACAATAATAATAAGCCTGTTACACCTATTCTATCCATCAAGTATCCTAAAAAAAAAGTCACTGAAATGCTCCCAAGTTTATCTGTGCTAAGTCACAGATGAATTATCATGAACAGGCATTAATCATAGCAAATATACAACCACAAATAACAGAAAAACTATGGTGAATTGTATGTGAACACTCATGTGAAGTTCATATATTTACATCACCAATATAATTTGTGGGCCACAGTTTTTGTGACCTTTTTTCAACCTCCTTGCCCCTATAATACATGTCCACATATGACTGACTGATACTGCTGTCTGTCAATGCTGTATCAATGTGTTCTCCAAATACCTGACAACTACAAGGATTACAGCAAGTAACAAAATTACATGGAACCAACACCATTACTTCAATTACCTGCAGTTGTAATTTCAGTTTGGGAACTCATTTTTATATATTCTATACAACAATTATTACAACCAGTTGGACCATTTTCACCCGGCCTTTAGATCCAAATGTAGCCACTGAAAACCAGTTCCAGTTGTGAAAGCCCATATGTGCACCTGTGCAGGATAGCACTGTCCCTTTCAGCTATGAACAGTTACATTTAACTGGACATGGCATCCCATTCAGCCCATAAAGGTTAATGATGAGAGTAGCACAGTTCCATGTCTACAAATGTGATCCACTATGATGCCAAATGCAGTGACTTCTAGTATTTATGCATTATACATTAAAGGAGTGCAGAACAGTACAAGCTTTGTCTAAGCCTAGGTGGGAATGTTCCCAGTCAAAGTGAATAATAATAGCATTGCAGTGACAAAAGAAAGAATATATACCTACATTAGGTAAAGTAATACAGATGAACCAACTAGATGCAACAATGATTTATTGATCTGTAAGATCAGCTCAACATGTTTCGGGCAATATTTTGCCCGAAACATGTTGAGCTGATCTTATAGATCAATAAATCACTGTTGCATCTAGTTGGTTCATCTGTATTACTTTACCTAATTGATGATGTACGGTCAAACAAAAATCAAATATACCTACATATTTATTCGCTGTACAAACAACTACATCACATTATCCATAAAATTCCAATTAAATGCACTTACAGTTAACAAACATATATTGTTTTATCTCATGGTATACACTCCCCATACATGTTTCAGCTTAAATAAACCATCCTCAGTGAAAATCAAGCACCATGAACAACAGACATACATAGACACAGCTAGGTATACATCATCATCAAATTTGTAGAACAGACAAATACAGGATAATGCAGTACCATATCAGTATTTTATATTATATTGATGTAAATAATTTATGTTTCCATACTTATCACTCATCAATAATGAGTGTTCTCCTACACAGTGCACACTACATAACTGATTACAAGGACAAGATCCATATTAGGATCGAAGACAAAATTAAAATGTGTTTTAATGCAAAAAGTGCAAATGCAAATGAACTGTAATTGAAGTCTTTCATATATACATCAGCAGTTTAAGGTCTTCTTCATTACAATTTTTAATAAAGATAAATGTACAACCATCAATTATTTATGAGTATTACATACAATAGTGACATCTTACTGCAATATCCTATGTATGTTTATTCTACACATGTGACAGTGATGTATACCTATGTGTATATGTCTCTTATCCTCCTTGGTGCTCGATTCTCCTTTGCGATGGCTTATTTAAGCCAGAGTATGTAGGACAGTGTAGACAATGGGTTACTACAATGTAGTTTTGTTAACTCTAAGTGCAATTTTGTTGAAAATATGTGAGTAACATGCTTAATGTATGAATGTGAATAATATTAACAACTACATTATTTTACAACAGTTTAACACATCAGTCAGTATTTTAAAAAGAATTTACTGAATGAATCTGATACTTCATTAGCAAATTTTCATAGTAATAACTGTGATTCTGGGATCCCTTAAAGCAAACTGATAATGTAAATAAAGACTTATGAATACATTTTCTTCCCATAAAGTGTTACAAAACCACGCACAAACAGACAGAGATCAGAGTTCACACACTATGCTAAATTCTTGCTTTCGCATTCCCCTCACAATCACATCACATAACAATAAATTATGATGTAAAGAGAAATAGGCTAAGTATAGTGAATTGCTACAGAGTAAACACTATCCAAAAATGCATTTAGGCTTACCACACAAGTACTGAATATAATAAAAATGAATCACTCATTTAAAAGTCCAGGACTGAGTAACTTAATTAACTTACCGAACGATGTCGCCTGTGACCTTTATATGAAGCCCGGTGAGAACTCTGACGAGTTAGTGAAGAATGGCGTACCTAAAGTTAGGTCAGGTCATGAGATGATGGGTAGGAAATTTGGTGTCATATGGACATTGATTTTGTGAGGCAGGTATGTGTAGTACGAATTGCGTAGCAGCAAGGGGCAGTGATGGTTGGACATACACAGTTTGACAAGGCAATAAATATTAGTCGGAAATCAAAGCAGTTACAAGACACAAGATGTTCAAATAAAAATTAAATTATAAATATATTAGTTTTAAAACAGAAACATAAAATCATAATTAGGAATTAAAGAAGACACAAGCATAGAACACGTGGAAACAAAAATTCACAGAACACAGGAAACATGAATATGATTGCAAAATTAGCAAAATTGGAAGAAAAGAAACATTCAGGAGAAAGGACAGGAAAAATTGATGGAAAAGGTGAGGATTAGAGACAGAAGAGAAATAAAGAGAAAAGCAAAGTAAGACACATCTGTAACCAGCAGGAGACATGTGGACACACATACACACACATACGCACACATGCACACACATCCACATCTGTTTGTAAAACGCATTCTGCTATTCACCCGTAAGCAAATCCATTATATGTTTCTAGCACCTCAAGATATTTATAAAAACCTCTTAAATGTGCACATTTTGAAGCTAGCAATAAACACAGTGATTTCCTTCACATTCTTTATACACATTCACATTAAGGTTTAGACCTCCAAGAATGACAAGAAAGCATTCAATAAAATACATCTGAATTCTGCATGAAGTTCTAACAACAGTTGTCAATGTAAGGACAACCTACTTAACATATACAATTATCACATCATGAAACAATCACATTCTTGGCTGAAACCCATACAATGTGATTTGTTGTGATGACCTGCTTGTTAGGACATCAATGATCTGACACCCATTAGCCAGCCTCGCATATTTTTCAATTCTTGATATCCCAAAAGATTTGTGTGCAATTAACGTCAGTATAAGTTCTACTGTATAATCACCCACTAGTTTTGGCCAATTGCACATCATTTCCATTGTTTTCTATCATACAGTATAAAAACAAATTATTATTAGTCTCAATAACACGTGTGTTGTTATATCCCCTTTCAACGTAACATTTGTACAAATATCAGGAATCCACTTTCATGGACACCATGGCTCAAATACAGTGCATATTGACATAGGATTTGAAAGTATTAAAACTGAAAGCCAATTAACTTGAGTTTAAAACATTACAATCAGTACTACACACTAGAAAGTAAAAGACTCTCACACATACCAAAATGTGGAGGTGTAGTTCCATGTAACCTTAATGTTGGGACTGGACAGACATGTGTGATCAACTTCCTGGCCTGGCCCATGGCCAGCTCCAGACAGACCTTGCTATACTAGTTGGATAGGAGGCTGCAAGGGATATGGTGAAGAGAAAAATCCTGTCCTTGTTGGGAATCAAACTCCTGTCATCCAGCCCACAACCAGTCACTATACCAATCAAACCCCAGTCATGAATTCCACAGCAGTAACTACACTAATCAACCCCAGTCATTAAGTGCACAGCCAGTCACTATAATAATCAAACATCAGCCATTAAGCCTACAGCCTGTCACTACACTAAATCAAACTCCAGTCACGAATCCCACATCTGGTCACTATACTAATCAAGCAGCAGTCATTAATTCCACAACCAGCCTACTAATCAAACCCCAGTCATTAATTCCACAACAATAACTATACTAATCAAACTCCAGTCATGAATTCCACAACCAGTCACTATACTAATCAAACACCAGTCAAGATTTCCACAACCAGTAACTATACTAATCAAACCCCAGTCATTAAGTGCATTAGCCAGTCACTGTACTAATCAAACACCAGCCATTAAGCCCACAGCCTGTCACTATATGAATCAAACTCCAGTCATGAATTCCATAACCATTAACTATACTAATCAAACCCCAGTCATTAAGTGCACAGTCAGTCACTATGCTAATCAAACACCAGCCATTAAGCCCACAGCCTGTCACTATATAAATGAAAGCCCAGTCACTAAGCCCACAGCCAGTCACTAATACTGACTGAGCCAAATTCGGTTTTTATCTTCTTTGTCTTGGTCACAGCTAATGATGGCTTTTCTCTTTCAGTTTGCTCAGGTTTTTTTCTTGCTCACTTGATCTGTAGTCCACAGATCACAATAAAAAATTTCCAGGGTAAAAAACTTCTCTATCTGCCATTACAAAGGTAATGAAACAGGATTCATATGAGGTACTGCTGTTGAGTGTCCATGTATCCCTTCCTACAGCAAGTTAGCTTTATCTGTGCAGATTAAGAACCAGTTATAAGAACTCTCATTTAATAGGTCTTTAGGGTGTGGACACACCATCAGTGATAGTTTCATTCCCAGTATGGAAGGTCACGAACTGACTGGTAGTAGAATGTGAGTGGTATGTACTGATGAACATCTAGATCTAGCACTTAATCACTTTTATTATCCGACTAATGCACTCAATTATATAAAACTTAGAGATTAAAATCTACGTTGTGTAAGTTTTAAAAGACAATTAAAAATCACTCC